>Ga0209515_10000028_pt1 | contig 280759 bp, 253 predicted proteins | sample Subgroupgradi54m_FD_187454 | JGI IMG/M metagenome (GOLD analysis project Ga0209515, IMG submission 187454) | Subsurface groundwater microbial communities from S. Glens Falls, New York, USA - GMW60B uncontaminated upgradient, 5.4 m (SPAdes)... ... | reverse complement strand
TGTTTGTTCACCAACAAATCCTCCTGGTGGTTGTACTTGTGTAAAACCTTGTGATATGAGTGTTGCTCCTGCTTGTGGTGGATTCTGTGCAGTTGGACAAACATGCATGACTAGTGGAGCTACCTGTGCGTGTGGTATGCCAACGCCAACTCCGACCCCAACGCCAACTCCTACACCTACTCCGACTCCAACGCCAGGATGTATGTGTAATGGAACAGTTTCAATAATAGGTGCATGTTATGGAGGTTGTTCAGGTGTTTGTGCAATAGCAGGTGAAACTTGTCAAAATGTTCCAAACTATTTAAACGTATACTATTGTCAATGTAAACCGTCACCAACACCGACTCCAGCCCCAACTCCAGTTACTGTAACAACAATACTTCCTACTCCAAACCCCTCTTGTACTACGCTTTTGGCAAGAACAAATAAAAAATTATTTGCTCAATTATGTTCACCACTACCACCACCGCCACCACCACCAGCCCCAGCTCCACCACCAGGAGGTTCTATACCATGCGGTAACACAACATGTCTATTGGGACAAATTTGTTGTGGTGATGGTTCTTGTAAAAATAATCAAGCAGACTGCCCAACACAATGTATCGGAACATTATGGTGTAATCCTGGACAATTTTGTTGTCCAATGGGTCCTACTGGCCCAGTCTGTGTAACTCCCCCAGCGCTATGCAAAATGCCATGCGGAACAACATGGTGTGATCCTAATTCTGGACAAACTTGTTGTGGTAATAACACTTGCTGTTCACATGGATGTTGTCCTGATGGTTCTTGTGCACCTGTAAATTCTGTCTGTTCTACCACTACCACTATGCCTCCTCCATTCCCTCCTCCATTTAAAGTTACAGGTATGTCTAATTCATCAAAACATTTGTCAATGGCTTCACATGGGAAAAATGCAAATGGTAATAGCCATAAAAAGAAAGCTCCTAAAAAAGCTGGTGCCAAATGTGAAAATGTAAAACTTCAAATAGATGGTGATAATCCTCCACTAATAAATACTTGCACGGATGGAGTCTGTGATAATGAAGGTGAAGTCTGTGGAATAGGAACAGATACTGATCCAATAACCGGAAAAGATACTTATAAATGTGGATGCTTCAAAGACTGTTCTAAACTAAAGCCACCAAACTGTTCAGATGGATATTGTTATCCAAATACATGTAGTGAAATTGATGATCCAAATAACCCTGGAACAAAAATCTGCGGTTGTGTAGAAAATGTTACTTCTCAATCTTCTTCACAGCAGCCTTAGCAGCTGATATTAGTCTTTTACTTTGAGAAGTATCTTTGGTAGTAATTTCTCTTAGTGCAGGAAGTGCTTTTTTATCACCGATTTCACCTAGTGCCCATGCACAAGCAGCACGGACAGTGACATTGTCATCTTTAAGTCCTTTTATTAAAGCATCAACACTAGCTTTGTCTTTTTTCTTTCCTAATGTTTTTGCAGCCATTGATTGTTCAAGCGCTGATTTAGTTTTATCTATTAATATACTTGTCCAGTAATCTGTACTTGGCTCATTGTTTATTTGAGCTGGATTTTCAACGGGTGGTTTGTCAGCAGGTTTTTTCTCATCATTCGTACTATTTCCAAAATCAGGTCCAGAAAAAAAACCTGTAATAAGGGTTCCCAGTCCAGCAAGAAATAAAACTACTCCTGAGACATTGGATGATTTACTGTCTTTAAAAATCCCAATTAATGCACCAAGTGCTGCTGCAATAATTCCGCCACAGGTTAAATAAGACAGTTTTTGAATAGGATCTGGATCAGTATTTTTTCTCCAGTTAATAACATCGCCTACTGTAGCTTTTCTGTCTTTTGGAGAAGAAAAGCCTAACGGCATATGCCACGGGCTGATTACATCATTAATTCTTGTCATAAGTTTCTTAAAAATAAAACTATTAAAGGGTATTTCAATTTTAGCTATTGGAGGTTAAGAGGCAAGGTTTAACCTATGTAAATTTAGTATTTTTTAATAATTCCAGACTTGGTAAGAAGTATTAAAGCTTGTCTGGGCATATAATAAACGTAAATTGTAATCAATGGGGGCTATATGACTAAAACAAATGGAAAGTTTAAGACTGAGAAACAAGAAGTAAAAGATGAAAAAAAAGATGAACAAGGGTCATTGTTGCAAATTGGTGAAGCATTGCAAATTGCAATAGTCGCTGTCCTTGATGGTACAAGTACAATTTTTAGATCTGTTTTAGGAACGTTTAAAGACTCAGCAATTTTTGCAATCAGATCTACAAAAGAAGTTTCTGATGAGTTTGGCTCAAGCTTAAAATCCAGTACTTTAAACACTATAGATGGCAGCCGGGAAATTAGTGTAAAAGCAGCAAATACTTTTGGCAAAACACTGGTGGATTTAACACAATGTACTTATGACACCAGTGCAAAGGTAGGGAGCATTACAAAAGAAGCAGCGTTAAATACTATTCGCGGATCGTCAGAAGTGGTTGAAGAACTTTTTGGAAAAATAAAATCAGGTGTTGGTAGTGTTATTCAACTTGATAAGTTCAGACTTGGTAAAAAGAAAGCTGTTAATGCGCCGATTGAGAATGTAGAGAATAATTAACTCTCTTAGCAGCCAATTTTCCTGCTGCCTCACCCATTGCCCAGCAATTTGCCTGAATGCGTGCTGAACCCTGTGCTTCAAAAGTAGCTGACAGGCAACGTCCTGCGACTATTAGATTTTTAATTTCATTTTCTTTTGGAAGAAGTGACCTAAGCGGAATTTGATAGTAGTCACCTTTTGGTGGGTGACGTAGAGGCGAGGTTACCTCGCCTCTACGCATTTTTGACGGGTGAATGTCAATAGGCCAATTAGAATTAGCTATTGAGTCTTCAAACTTTTTTCCGCTTAATATATCTTCAGTGCTTAAAACATACTGCCCGATTAGTCTTCTGCTCTCACGAATACCGATAAGAGGCGCTATCTGACAGACGTATGATTTACTAAAACCCGGTAAGTATTTTTTGCAGAAATTGCTTATTCGTTTTATCATCTGGCGACCAGTAGTTAGCACCCACGATGTATCGTCATTGTTCAGTGGATCTAAAGATTTATTTTCAGGTGTAATCCTTGGACAATTAAATGCAAGAAGCCCCGGTGAACCTGGAACTGAAAAGACCTGAAAATATGCAGCATCTTCTTTTTTTAAGTCACCGTTTTTAAAAGCCTTATCAAAAAAAGGTTTTAAAGTCCATTCTTTTTCAAAGGTATAAGCACTTGAAAGTAAAATATCTCCATTATCTAAAAAATATACGGGAGAATCTCCCGATTTATCATTTTCTTTGAGCCATTTTGCAAAAATATTTAAATCAACCCCACTCATCATAAAACGAAGAGACATTGCTTGCCTTGCATTATCTTGTCCTGATTCATAACTAACACCAGCAAGTGAAATTAAATCTCCATCCCCTGTGCAGTCTATAAACTCTTTAGCAGATATGGAAAAACAGCCGCTTTTGTTTATGATAACCACTTTTTCCAAAGACGTTGCACGCAACGTCTTTACCGCAACAATCTGATTGTCAAACATAAGTTTGACACCTGCTTCAAGACACATTTCATCAAGTACCCATTTATAAACCTCAGGATTAAACCAGCCTGGATTGCCATCTTTAAAAGTGGCTCCACCACCAGCTTTGACAAGACGATTACAAACTTCAAGAAATAATCCTTTTGTAAGGGGCGGAGTCACTCCGCCCTTACCAGCATCAAGCGCATTTTTCATCATTGGTGTAACAAGTCCACCAGTTGCTACACCACCTAAAAAAGTACTTTTTTCAATTAATATAGTTTTTGCACCAGCTTTTGCTGCACTAACTGCTGCAGCTACTCCGGCAGATCCGCCACCTGCTACAAGTACATCACAGGGCTGGAGTTCTTTATAAGATAGTTCTAGTTTTTTTTCTGCAGTCATATCTGTTAAGATGCCACGCCAGGGCGTCTTTACTAGCGTTTATTTTATCCCAAATAACCTCTTTGTATTTTCTGAAGTGACATTTCCTATTTCTTCTATAGTGACATTGTGAATATTTGCAAGTTCCTGGGCTACCAGTTTTACATACTTTGGTTCATTTCTTTTTCCTCTATGTGGAATAGGAGTTAAGAAAGGACAATCAGTTTCGATTAATGTTTTTTGTAGTGGTATTTCTTTTGCAGTCTTTTTTAAATCAATCGAGTTTTTAAAAGTTAAAATACCTGAAAAAGAAATATAAAATCCAAGATTTAATCCCTCTTTTGCATTCTCAAGTGTCCCTGTAAAACAATGAAATACTCCACCGTGCTCTGGCTTTTCTTCTTTTAGAATCTGGATAAGTTCTTTAAATGCATCGCGGCAGTGAATGATTAATGGTAGCTTTGTTTCCTTTGCAATCTGCACTTGTTCTCTAAACACTGAAAGCTGTATGTCCTGTAAACTATAATTGTAATAAAAATCCAGACCCGTTTCACCTATTGCTATTACCTTTTTTTCTTTTGTGTATTTAATTATTGTGTTTCCTGTCACACTTGTCCAGGATTTGGCTTCATGAGGGTGAATTCCAACACTTGAGAAGATATTGCTGTATTTTTTGGTTAAGGCAAGATTCTTTTCAATCTCTTCTAAATTGTCGCAGGACTGGACAATATGGGTAATATCGTTGGAAAATGCTTGTTGTATAACTTCATCAACGTCATTTTGAAACGGTTCAAGAACAAGGTGTGAATGTGAATCTATAAAAGGCATAGATATTAAAGTTAAACTTAAACAATGAAAGATTACGGGACAAGAAAAAAATTACTGGGACTGGTATTTGGTCTTTTGCTCGCTATTATTGTACTAAATGTAGATAAAAAATTATGGCAGCCGCTTGAACTTGAAACAATTAACAATCGTAATACAACAAGCAAGATTAATAAATCAACTCTGCCAACTGAAAAAACAGTTTTAATTCTTTTTGGTGATAGAACACAGTTTTTACTCAGACAAAACGGTATGCCCATTAAAGACTTTGAGAAAAGAGGAAGAGGACTGCTTAAAACTGCTATTGAAAAGCTTGAGTCTTATGGTGTCAGATCAATTGGAATTAATTTAAATTTAAACAGCCCAGGAGATCCAAAATCTGACAGTGAGCTTACAAAAACAATTTCAAAATATAAAAATATTGTTATTGCAGACTCTGTTTATTCTTTCCCCTTTTATACTTCAAGCAATATTTTAAAAAGTGCAAGAGCAGTTGGCTATGGAGAGTTATATGCTGACTATGACAAAATTGTTCATAAAATAAAACTTATTGATAAAGGTTATAAGGAAGCCCCCTCATTTTCTTATGCACTGTATAAGGTCTCATCAGGAAATGATGTAGATGAAAAACTGAGATTAAAAGAAGAGTTTTATTTGAAATATCCAAAAACAAAAATTGCTCAATATTCTTTTATAGATTTACTAAGTGGTGAAATTAAAAAATCTGCATTAGAAAATAAAACTGTTATTCTGGGAATAGGCTTAAACAGTAAGCTTATAAGAAATCAGCTCTTAAACCCATTTGATAGAAACACATATGCTTCAGACAGTTATGTTCAGGCTGTGGCATTGACAAACTTATATGGAAAATCTTATTTAATTAAGGTAAATATTCTTGATTATTCGTGGCTTTATATTTTACTAAGCATGATAATCGGTTTACTTTTTAGCAGCATGTCAACCTTTAAAAGACTTATTCTTGCCTCTGCTTTTGCTATTGTGCTTGTTGCAAGCAGTCAGGTTCTTATACATCTTTTCAAATGTTATTTGAGCTTATGCCGCTTGTTTATTTGCTCTTTGGAAATCTTATTATAGGATCAATTATATTTTTACAACTTAATTTACAGGAGCAAAATATTGAACTTGAAAATGCTTTACGAATGCTGAGTAAAAGAAGTAAAGAGCTGGAAGCTTCACAAGGTCAATTACAAAACAAAAATGTTCAGCTTGGTGAAACCTTATCTGAATTAAGAAAAAGAGTTGATGAATTAAAATTAGTAAGAAAACAGCTTTCAAAAAGAAGTGAAGAAGAAAGAAAGCGTATAGCAAGAGAGCTTCATGATGATACTCTTGCACGGATAACAGATTTAAGAAGATATATTGAATCTCAAATTAATTCTAATGCTTTGTCACTCACTGCTAAAAAAGATCTTGGAGTTACCATACCGACTCTTGACAGTGTTACATCGGAAGTAAGAAGAATCATAAATGCTTTGCGTCCATCCATGCTTGATAATGCTCTTGGACTGATACCGGCAATAGAAAGCTTACTGGACGAACTTTCAAAAAGATCAAATCATCGTGTACAGGTAAAATTAACTACTATACTATCCAGATTAAAACTTTCTGAAACAGGAGAAATAAATTTATACCGATTAATTCAGGAAGCATTAAACAATGTTTATAAACATTCAAGTGCTTCTAAAGTTGACATTCTTATTGAAGAACAACCTGGTCAGGTATTAATTCTTGTAAGTGATAATGGAATTGGTTTTACCAATACAAATAAAAAAGGCTATGGATTAATTGATATGAGGGAAAGAGCAGATTTAATTGGTGCAAAAATCCAGTATTTAAGTAGACCAAAAGGACCTGGAACAACGCTGGAAATAATGATACCGGCAAATAAAGTTGAGAGAGTTGAAAAGAGTAACAGCATGCCATGGCATGCTGTTACTACAGGTATTATCTAGCAAATCCTGAAAAAAGCATCCCAACAATATTTGCAATTAAAAAAGTAAACAGGAATATACCAAGCAAAAATGGAATTATTGACATTAATAATACTCTCCATGCTTCAAGCCTGAAACTCTGAGCAAGTGAAGTCCAAAAAAGTACAAAAGCCCATAGACTGATTATTACCTCAAAAAATCCATAAACTGAGGGATTAAAATTATATGCTAGTGATAATGGAGCAAGCAATAAAAAAGGAATTCCTGAAAGTCCTGTAAACCCAAGTAATCGTAGCAGGTTATTGTTTGGAGTTTTAAAGACAGTGCTAAAGAAAAAAATAAAAATCCCGACAAGTACCCAGCTTATAAATCCAATAATCTCAACACCTATAATATTTAATATGCTTATATTGCCAGGTTCAAGTTTTCCCAGATTAGCAAGAAATACTGCAAGTACTCCATAAACAATTACTGTAAACCCATCCTCATTATATAAATCCTGAAAAGTTTTTTTGGGAGAAAGAAGTATTCCATGAAATGCTTCAAGAAAACCAATTTTTGGTCCATCTGTCGAAAGATTTTGATCAAAGTTTGTATTTTCTAGTGTCATTTCTGATTATTTTATTATCTCACGAATTAGTTTAAGTTTTGGAGGTTTGTCATTTTCTAGCTTTATTGCTTTTAATAACTTATTTTTAAAGAGCTGTGCATCTTCTTTGTTTTTTGAATGTATTTCAAGAAGTGGCTCGTTTTTTATGACCTTATCACCATATTTTTTATAAAGTACAATTCCAACTGAATGATCTACCTCATCTAATATTGTTTTTCTGCCAGCCCCAAGATTATGTACTACTTCACCGATTGTAAATGCATCAATATTATGAATATAGCCTTCATTTTCTGAGAACAAGATTTCAATATGTTTAGCTTTTGGCAATTTATTAAACTCTTCTAAAGAACCACCCTGTGCTTTTACAAACTCGTTGAATTTCTTTAGTGCTGAACCGTTAGATAAAAGATCTTTTAGATTGTTTTCTAGATCTGTTGAGGCGGGTTTTAAACCCGCCTTTACCAAATCCACCTCAACAAGTGCTACTGCCTCTTTTGCAAGAACAATTAATACTTCATTTAAATCATTGACATTCTTACCTGATAGAATTTCAATTACTTCTTTTATTTCAAGTGTGTTTCCTATAGCATAACCAAGTGGCTGATTCATATCAGAAATTATGGCTTTAATGTTTTTATTTAGATTTTTTCCAATAGTAACCATAGTTCTAGCAAGTTTTTTTGCATCTTCAAAAGTTTTCATAAAAGCACCGGAGCCGAACTTTACATCAAGAACAATATTTTTTGAACCCCCGGCAATTTTTTTACTCATAACTGAGGAAGCTATAAGTGATATAGAATCCACAGTATCTGTTACATCGCGAATAGCATATAGTTTTTTATCTGCAGGAGCCAGATTTGCACTAGCACTTGAAATAGCAAGTCCAATTTTTTTTACCTGTTCTTTTATTTCTTCTATGGATAAATTTGTTTTAAATCCCGGTATAGATTCAAGCTTATCTATAGTTCCGCCAGTAATTCCAAGAGATCTTCCTGAAAGCTTTGGAATATTAATCCTTTTATCGGGATATGATGCTACAAGCGGTACAAATAAAAGTGTAACTTTATCTCCTATGCCGCCTGTGCTGTGCTTATCTATAGTGGGTTCAAGCCCTTCCCAGCTAAGCACTGTTCCTGAGTTTGCCATTGATAAAGTAAGGGCTGTTGTTTCAGAGTCATCAAGGTCATTTGCTTTTACAGCTTTAAGCCATTTGGTTATTTCATCTTGTGAAAATTGATTTAAGTTTCTTACGAAAAAATTTATTTCTTCACTGGAATGTTGTCCGGAGTTTTCCTTTGTTTTTATAAAATCATTTATTTGAAAAGTTGACATCATTAAACACTTTCCATTGTCTTTAAAATTTCCTCTTTAATATCAAAATTTGAAAATACATTCTGTACATCATCATGCTCTTCTATGGCTTCCAAGAGCTTTAATATGTTTTTTGCATGCTCTGGATCTGTTATTTCCAGATGTTCTTTGGGACTGTATGAAATCTGAGTTTCACTTAGTTTTATATTTTTTCCAAGAATGTTTTTTTGTATTTTTTCAAGCTCATCAGGCTTTGTAATTATAATTGCATAATCTTCACCTGAAAAATCAATGTCACAAGCACCTGCTTCAATTGCAAGTTCATAAATCTCATCCTGACTTTTAAAAGATGAAGAAGAGATTTTAATTTCTCCGCGTTTTGCAAACATCCAGCTCACAGCACCGCTTTCAGCAAGTTTTCCATGATATTTTGTAAAATAACTTCTTAAGTCTGCTACAGTTCTGTTTTTATTGTCTGTTGTGCATTGAATTAAGATTGCTGTACCACCGGGGCCATAACCTTCATATATAATGTCTTCGATCTGGGATTTATCATCGCCGGTCCCTGCTCCTTTTTCTATTGCTCTTTGAATATTGACCTGAGGAAGAAGATTTTCTTTTGCTTTTTCGATTGCAAATCTCAGTCGGAAATTGTTTACTGGATCTGATCCACCAAGCCTGCTAGCCACCATTATTTCCTTTGCAATTTTTGAGAAAACAGCACCTCTTTTGGCATCTGTTACTGCCTTTTTACGTTTTATTTGTGCCCATTTAGAATGTCCAGACATGGTAATTGAAAGATTGATTTATATGAAATTCAGTTTAGCACTTTAAGATGGTATATTTTTATAGGTGCAGATTTACGAAAGGAATTTACATGCAAGTTGATATTGTTAAGTATCGCTGGTTCTGGTTTGGGTTTTCACTGGCTGTGTTAATTCCAGGCATGATTGCAATTTGTTTGTGCATGGTTAAATATGGTGCACCAATTAAACTAGGACTGGATTTTACAGGTGGTACAAAACTTGAATATAAATTCTCCCGTCCAATTAAACTTGAAGATGTAAGAACTGTACTTGATGGACAAAAATTAGGGAGCAGTAGTATCCAGCTTTCAAAACCGTTACCTGATGGATCACAGGTAGTAATTATCAGAGCAAAAACCATAAGGGAAAGAAAATCAACACAAACAACTCAAAGCCAGAAAGAAAAACTAGACAATGCATTGACACAGTCTTTTGGGCCATTTGAAATTTTATCTATAGATACAGTAAGTCCGATAATTGGACCGGAGCTTCTTACTGCAGGTTTGCTTGCACTATTTTTTACACTGGTTGGAATTGTTTCATATATTAGTTATAGGTTTAAGGGTGACTATGCTATTTGTGCAATTATTGCTCTTATCCATGATGTTTTTGTCTTAATGGGATTGTTTGCAATATTCAGTCTTTTGTGGGGACTTGAAATAGATAGTTTATTTATAACAGCCGTTTTAACTGTAATTGGTTTTTCAGTTCACGATACTATTGTTGTCTTTGACAGAATCAGAGAAAACTCAAAATATTTAGGTAAAAATAAAACTTTTGGTGAAATATCAAATGACAGTATAAATCAGACTCTGGTTCGTAGTATAAATACTTCAATGACCACATTAATTACACTTGGAACTTTATTTTTACTAGGTGGAGAAACCACCAAAACCTTTGTAGGAGCTATGTTTCTTGGAATTGCCTCTGGCACTTATTCAAGTATTTTTGTAGCCAGTGCGCTCCTTGTCTGGTGGAGAGAAATTGCTAAAAAGAGAAAACATAAGGCAGCGTAAGCATTATGAGTAAGCCAGAGCGGAGTAAAAAATAAAAAATATGATTAACCAGGATTTACTTATAGGTGCAGGCTGTGCTTTTACAATACTTACCATTATTTTTACATTGTATTTAACTGTCTTTAGCAAAATTATGCCTGATCATAAAGAAGATGATGGTAAACCTTTTTTCCCTTTTGATGAGTAAGAGATGTAGCTAATTATTCTCAGCAATTCTTAGAGCATAATCTTTTTCTTTTAATTTCTTTTTTATCTTAGGAAGCATTTTTATGGTTTCTTCTTCACCTGCTTTAATAGCTCTGCTCAGGCTTTCTTTGTCCAGAGCCAGAATTCTAACTCCTGTTAAATCAGGACTAATAATAATATCAGCTTTGTCAAGAATGCATTGAGATTGAACTTTTAATCCAAGATTTATAACTCTTGTAATGACTCCTTCAAAAGATTTAAAATCTTGTGGTTTGCTTTCCTCCAGTTTAGAATCTACATTTATAGCTATTACTATGTCTGAGCCCATCTTTTTAGCTTCTTCAACTGGAATATTATTTATTATTCCACCATCAATTAAAAGCTGGTCTCCAATTGGAATTGGCTGACGAAGGCTTGGTATAGCGGTACTTGCTTGAACTGCAAGCCCTACATCGCCGGATTTTATGACTACCGGAAGTCCTGTAATTAAATCCACAGCAATAATATGCAGCGGAATGTTCATCTCAATTGTTCCATCATCTTTTGAAATCAATTCATTTACAAAGTGATGAAGTTTATGATCATTATATAAACCTGCATAAAAAGGTTTTCCTGTTACAGTATGCACAATTTTATTTAAGTAAATAAACACTGCTCTGAAAACTGAAAAATCTGTTTTGTAGACTTTTTTAATTGCACCGCTTAAAACATAAGACTCAAGTTCATCCGGACATATGCCACCTGAATATAATGCAGCTATAAATGCTCCAGCACTTGTTCCAACTAGATAATCTACAGGGATATTTTCTCTTTCCAGTACTTTAAGTACACCTATATGAGCTGCACCACGTGCTCCGCCGCCTCCAAGAGCAAGTCCTACTTTTGGTCTGATGACAGGTTTATTTTCTGCATTAACAGGTAAGCTTGTAAAAAGAAGTAAAAATAAAGTGAGAAAAAACTTCATATTTCAATAAAATTATTTTCTTTTAGCCACTTAAGAATTGTTTCAACACTTTGTTCTGGTGTTTCTTTATTTGTCTCAACGATAACTTCAGGCTCAAGAGGTTCTTCATAAGGATCTGATATTCCGGTAAACTGTGGGATTTCTCCTGAGCGTGCTTTTTTATAAAGCCCTTTTACATCTCTTTTTTCAACAACTTCAAGAGGACACTTAGCATAAACTTCTATGAAATTTTCATGCATTCCTCTTACTTCATCTCTTATTTCTTTATAAGGTGATATTGCAGCAGTTATAACAATTACACCATTTCTTGAAAGCAAACTTGCAACATATCCTATTCTTCTTATATTTGCATCACGATCTTCTTTACTAAAACCAAGTCCCTTGCTGAGGTGCGTTCTAACTACATCGCCATCAAGGATTTCAATTTTTAAGCCTATTTCTTTAAACTTTTTTTCAAGAATATTGGCTATTGTTGATTTCCCTGCACCTGATAAACCGGTAAACCATAAAGTAAAGCCAACCCGAATTTTGTTTGATTTTTCTGTTATTTCAGCTGTCATTGTCATTTCAATATCTTACAACATTTTTTATTTTGTTTCTTCTTTTATAGATACAGAAACAAGAGCTGGCCTTATTACTTTTTTATTTAAGACATATCCTTTTTTTAAAACCTGCATTACTGTTTGGTCGGGGAGTTCATTTGTAGGTATCTGGTGAAGGGGTTCATGATAAAAAGGATTAAAAGGAATACCTGTTTCTTCAATAGTTTCAAGCCCTATATCCTTTAAACACTTAAAGAACATTTCAAATACAAGATTAAAATCTTCAATAATCTTTTCTGATTTGCTATCGGGTTTTACTGAAGACTTTGCATAATCAAAAGTATCAAGGGCCGGTAAAAGTACCTCAAGAGTTTTTTGAGCTGCATACTTGTATAAATCTTCTTTTTCCTGAGCACTTCTTTTTTGTAAGTTCTGGTAGTCGGCCAATATCCTTAAATATTGGTTTTCCAACTCACTAAGTTTATCCTTTAATTTTTGAACTTCATTTGTATCATTTGACTGTCCAGCAGACTCTTGATTTTCATTGTTTTTTGCTTCTGGGGAAAGCTCTAATGTTTCATTGCTTTCTGCCATATTTGTTTTCTCGCTTTCTTTATCCATACTGTTCTAACTCTTCCCCTTTAATAATTTACCTAAATTTTAACTTTTTTTGGTAATGACCCCCGCTATTTCAAAACCTTTTCATAACCTTTATGTAGGATCCTATTGGCTAATCACAAGTTAAACCTCAATAGGTAAAGAAGGGAATTTATGAAAACAGATACACATGAAGAAATATCATTTACCAATTGTTATGCTGGTATATATTTAAACAAAAAAGAAGGCACAATTGCCGTAGAGTTTAAATCTTCTGAAGCAGTTATATATCTACATACTTCAATGTATCAAGCCCTTGCATGGTTATTACATACATCAACGGACTGTCAGGAATTAATGGACATAATTAACTGGGTAGTAGACCCTAAGTCAGTCAGAAAGAGTTCTTTAATAGAAGTTCATGGCCCAGATCATGCAGTTTGTCTGGTATGTTCACCAAGTCATGAAAGAGTTCAGTTAAATTTTGAAATTGGTTTATCAATCGATCTTAAGTTCTCGGATTTTAAAGGACTAGCAGATTTAGTAAAAGAAGCTCAAGGCGACCTTGAATGGAGACGCCAATTATTACAATGGACATTAAAAATCGATACATCAGACGATCATCACAAGGGCAATAAAGACAGCAAAGATAAAAAAGCAATTTAAACTTACTTGCAAATATAGGATTTGTCCCCAAGATTATAAAAGACTCGGCAAATCCGATCGATCAGGAAGAATCAGCACAAGGAAGCCCGAGCTTGTCGAGGGCTATAAAAAGAAGTAAAATGATCTAATAAAAGATCATGTTTAAAGTTTATACATTATCAGATTCAAGTGGCGAAACAGCTGAGCTTGTCGCAAAATCTGCGCTTAGTCAGTTTAATTCACAGATAGCTGAAATTTCCCGCCTGCCAAAAATACGCTCAGCCAATCAAATACAAGAAATTTTTTTAAAAGATATAAAAACACCCTGTGTAATTGTTTATACTCTAGTTCTTCCTGAAGCAAGACAAGCACTTATAGAAGAATCAAAAAAGAGTGGTATACCAATCTATGATGTACTTGGTGACCTTGTAACTAAGCTAGAGAGTATATTTCATGCTCCACCATTGCGTGAACCCGGACTCAGGCTAAAAGTAGATCAATCTTACTTCAATAGAATGGATGCAATTCACTATGCTATTAAATATGATGATGGGCAAAATTTAAGTGGTATGGAAGGTGCTGATGTAATTTTGACAGGCGTGTCTAGAACAGGAAAAACACCCAGTTGCATGTATCTGGCTCAGCACTATGGTTTAAAGGCTGCAAATATCCCAATTATTCTGGGAGTTGACCCACCAAAAGTTTTATTTCAGGTAGACTCTAAAAAAGTAATAGGACTTATATGTGATCCGCTTATACTTCAGTCGTTTAGAAGTACAAGAGCAAGTTCACTACAAATGGATTATAGTTCTGAATACTGTGATTTTGATCATATTGCACAAGAAGTAGAGTTTTCAAAAAAGACATTCAGAGAATTAAAATGTGAAGTAGTAGACATGACAAATAGAGCAGTAGAAGAAACAGCAGTTGAAATAGTATCAAAGCTAAAGCTTATTAAAAAATAAACTTAATTTAAACTGCTTTTAGCTCCCTATTTTTATGTTTTATAAATATTCTACCAAACAGAGTGTTTTTGTTTTATCATTTAACCAATGAAACAAATAAAAGAGAAAGTTTATTTATTTTCTGAAGCTTTTGCAGCATTTAGCGGAAATGATCAGTTAATGCGTGAATATCTAGGTGGAAAAGGTGCAGGTCTTGCTCAAATGATTAATACAGGACTTCCTGTACCACCTGGCTTAACCATCACTACAAAGGTTTGCATTGATTACCTGCAAAACAATAATAAAGTTACGGAAGATTTAATAGAAGAAGTCTTTAAAAAGCTTTCAATTGTTGAAGGTAAATTGGGTAAAAAACTGGGTGATGAAAAAAATCCACTTTTAGTGTCTGTACGTTCGGGTTCAAGATTTTCAATGCCCGGCATGATGGATACTATTTTAAATCTTGGTTTAAATGACAAAACAGTAGTAGGGCTGTCAAAAATTACTTCCAATGAACGTTTTGCACTTGATAGTTATAGAAGATTTATTCAAATGTTTGGAGATATTGTGCTTGGCATTTCAAAAGATGTTTTTGAAGTCAAGTTGCATGATATTAAAGAAAAAATAAAAGTATCATCTGACAGTGAATTAAATGTTGAGCATTTAAAAGCCCTTATAACCGATTTTAAAAATACTATAAAAGAAAAAACCAGAAATGATTTTCCGCAGGATGTGAAAACACAGTTTATTCTTGCTATTGAAGCTGTGTTTAAATCATGGAATAATCCGCGTGCACAATATTACAGAAAAATAAACAAAATTCCGAATGATATTGGTACTGCTGTAAGTATTCAGTCAATGGTTTTTGGAAATATGGGCAATGATTCAGGAACAGGAGTTGCATTCACCAGAAATCCTTCAACGGGTGAAAATGAACTTTATGGTGAGTATCTTATTAATGCTCAGGGAGAAGATGTAGTCAGTGGTGCAAGAACACCTAAAAAAATCTCTGAATTGAAAAAAGAACTTCCTCAGGTCTTTAAACAATTTACTGAATGTACCAGAAAGATGGAAGCTTACTATAAAGATGTGCAGGATATTGAATTTACTATTGAAAAAGGAAATCTTTGGATTTTACAAACCAGATCTGGAAAAAGAACAGCCCAGGCAGCTATTAAGATTGCTGTAGATATGACAAATGACAAGTTAATTTCAAAAGAAGAAGCTATAGGTAGAATTGATCCAATAATTTTAAACCAACTTCTTCTTAGAAGTTTTGATCCAAAAGCAAAAGATACAGCTCAAAAAGAAGGAAAAAAATTAGCTACAGGGTTAAATGCTTCTCCTGGTGCGGGAATTGGAAAAGTAGTATTTAACCCGGATGAATCGGAAAAACTTTCACTGGCAGGTGAAAAAGTAATATTGGTAAGAATTGAAACATGCCCGGATGACATTCATGGAATAGTTTTTGCGCAGGGTGTTTTAACTACTCGTGGCGGTATGACAAGCCATGCTGCAGTAGTGGCAAGAGGTATGGGAAAACCTTGCGTAGTAGGATGCGAGTCCTTAAAAATTGATCTTGAAAAAGAAACTATAGTAACTAACGGACACCTTCTAAAAAAGGGCGATCTGATATCTATAGATGGCTCAACTGGAGAAGTGTTTAGTGGACAAATAAATACTCAGGAACCAAGGATTAGTGAAGAATTAAAAACTTTTCTTATTTGGGCAGATGGTATTAGAAAACTTGGTGTCAGAGCAAATGCTGACACTCCAGAAGATGCTAAAAGGGCACTTGAATTAGGTGCATGTGGAATAGGACTTTGCAGGACAGAGCATATGTTTATGCAGCAGGAAAGACTTCCATGGGTCCAAAAAATGATAATGGCAGACAATCAGGCTGAAAGACAAGAAGCTCTTAATAAACTTTTGCCTTTTCAAAAAGAGGACTTTAAAAAAATATTTAAAGTAATGGAAGGACTGCCTGTTACTATAAGGCTTTTAGATCCGCCGTTACATGAGTTTTTGCCGAAACTTGATGAAATAGTTGCAAAGGTTCATGACATGAGATGTCAGCGTGTGGATACTACAAAAGAAGAAAAGATTTTGAATAAAGTCAGGCTTTTGCATGAAGTAAATCCAATGATGGGATTGCGTGGTTGCAGACTTGGCATATCTTACCCTGAAATAAATAAAATGCAGGTTCAGGCAATCTTTGAAGCAGCATGCGAATTGATAAAAGAAAAAATTAATGTAGTTGTAGAGATTATGATTCCTTTGATTAGCGAAGCAAGGGAATTAAAATTTGTAAAAGATCAGCTTGAAAGTACTGCAAAAGAAGTCATGGAGAAAAATAATGTATGTGTAACTTATAAGTTTGGCACGATGATAGAAGTTCCGAGGGCTGCTCTTACAGCTGGTGAAATAGCTGAACATGCAGAGTTTTTTAGCTTTGGTACAAATGATTTAACACAGATGACATTTGCATTTAGCAGAGATGATGCTGAAGGCATGTTTTTAAATAAGTATTTAGAAGAAAAAATACTTATTGATAATCCTTTTGAAACCCTTGATCAGCAAGGAGTTGGAAAGCTCATGAAAATTGCTGTTGAAGAAGGAAGAAAAAAAAGAAAAGATTTAAAGATCGGAATATGTGGTGAGCATGGCGGTGAACCAAAATCAATAGCTTTTGCTCAGGAAATTGGACTTGATTATGTAAGCTGTTCTCCGTTTCGGGTTCCAATTGCTCGAGTAGCAGCAGCTCAGGCATGTTTAAGCATGAAGGAGAGAGATAAATAATACCATTACTATTAACGTGGACACTGATATTCTAAAATTAAATATTTTTTAATTTCTGAGACTTTAAAATCAGGCAATATTCTTTCATACATTCCATAGAATTCAATACTTTTTAAATGTTTATCTTTTCTATGATTTAAATTTATTTCATTACACAGGTAATTAGCATAATTTGAGATTTGATTTGTTTGATTACCTTTTCCAGCCCCTATTAAAAATTTCTTCCAAAAACGATTTTTATAAATATTTGAAAGATGTTCGGGTTTATTCCAGCTTACTGGTTTTCCATGGTTAAAGAAATCTATTGTAGAGCCATCTTTAAATGTGCCTGGTATAACAAGCCAGAAGTTATACCATTCGCCGCTTTCTTCCAGAGATGCAAACATAAACCACCATTGATCGATATGTAATAAGGACCCAATCGACCTATATTTGTCTGGAATTCTATATGTAGGATGAACATGTTCAACATTAGAGCAATAACAGTAAATGAGTAAAGAAACCACAACAATATTCATAACAAAATTAGAGGATATTTTAATGGGTTGAAATTTTAAATCATTTAAAATCATTGAGTTTTCATGATCTTTCATACAAAATTTATCTATAGAGGTTTTAAAAAATTCACCTTTAATAATTGGAAGCAATGGTGATAATAATGGTGATGCATGAAAAATCGTATACAATGCATCAGATTTAAACAATGGTCTATCATTAGGATCAATCACCCCAAATTTATTTTCACCCAGGTCAAAATAGGTAGAAGAGTCAGTGTTTATATTAATTATTTGAGTCTTAGGAAGTAAAAAGAGAGTTTTTACTATTAAAATTATTTTTCCCCATGCATTTGATCTCCCATCGTAATATACTGTGAGATTGGTTTCTTTTTTGTTTTCAAAATGGTTAATTAACTTATCCCATAATGATGCTGGTAAAAATGGAAGCAATGCACAAGTACTTACAAATGGAAATGCTTCTATATCCAGACAAGCACCAAATCCAATTTGCATAAAAAATAGGGATAATAATCCCAGGTACCGTAATTTGGCAGGAGCAAATAATAAAGCTGGTGCAAATACCTCTATAATAATCACAAGGTGAGATAGAAATTGCTGATATTTCATTGGAAGATTATTTACCAATTTCCATCCCAAATCTGTTGTATATTGAATTTCACTTAGTGAATAATAAACCCCATAACCTTGAATCCATTCTATATTATGTAATTTAACTACTACTGCAAACCAGTATACAAAGGCTGTTTGTAGGAATATTGCTATATTTCCTATGCAAAATATTTGTTTTGGTATTTTTATAGTGGAATTATTTAACGCACTATCAATTGAATAACTTGCTCCTAAGGGTAAAAAATTGCTCCAAAAGAGAAGTAATCTTAAATACCAGTCACTTCCATCAAGTATAAAGGGGTTTCTTGCATGAATAGAAGTTAAAAGTAACCATACTATAAAAGTGGAAAGTTTTGTACGGTAACCGACTAATAATAAAATTGTAAAAAATGCTTCAATTAAAAATAATAATACTTGAAATAGAACTGTACCATTGGCATAATGAAAACTAAAAAACCACGAATTAATATCTGTCTGTAACTGTACAACACGAGGTAAAATGCCATAATCACTATAAAAAACTTTTATGTCAAGGATTCTTGATAGCAGGTCTCCAATTACGAGTATAGATAAACCAATTCTAAAAAATGCTAAAGAACGCAGATCCAGTTTAAGTATTCCCATTGTTTTTTCTTGCATGTTTAATTACTCATTATTGGTAGAATATTTTTTTCTAATCTCATTTGCTTTTTCTTGTTTTCCCTGACTGTTATAAACTGCTAATAAAATATTCACAGCATTGGTAAAAGATGGATGCTCTTTTCCATAAAGTTTTTCATGAAGAGCCACGGCTTTTTCATATAGTAATTCAGCGGTAGCTAAATCCCCCCTTTTCCAAATATCTGAAGCCATTCTATATAATTCTAATAAATAAAGAGGTTGGTTTTCGGTAAATTTAGCATCTAAATCCTCGATAATTTGCTCTATTGTCATTTTTTTTTCTATACAGGATTTTGTTGCAATTATCGTTTTTACAGGAAGCGGCTTTTTATCTTTTAAAGTTGGTGTATATTTCATGAAGTAATATGTGATTTCTTCTAGTTGTTTATCTTTATTATGAGAAGAGTTCCATTTTTTACATAAATATTCTGAAAAATATGACAGACAATTATTGTATGTTGCTTCTCCAAGAACATTAAGTATATATCTGCGCCAGAGTCTATTTTTATAATCGGCAGACAGTAATTCCGGTATTTTCCAACTTACCATTTCCTTATTTCTAATAACATCTACTTCGGTACCATTTGTAAGTTTCCCGGAGGCTGTATACCATCCACTAAACCAGCCGGTTGTTGAAGTAAACATTCCCCATCTTTGATCTAATCTGAGCATATTGCCCACCCAATAAAATTTCTCAGGGAATGATTTATATTTTTCATCTAAGGTTGAAATATTTAAAATAAATACATAAAGAAGACAAAAAGAGACCAGGGACTTACTAAATAGCGAAGGAGTAATTTTAATAGGGCGATATTCTAAGAATGAAGTTAATCTGGCACCCAATTTTCTATTTGTGGCAACAAAGTTATACAAAGAATTGCCAATATTTGAAAACAAATCAGAATCTAATATTTTTGCAAAAGAGTGAAATATAGGTGATATACGAACGAGCTCTACAATAGCTTTAAATTTAAAATATTTGACATTATTTGGCCCTACTACTACCCATGAATTGTTTAATTGCATTGCTGAATAAATGGATGGTTCAGATTGTGCCGGTAAATATTTCGTATCAGGCAGGATAAAAAAAGTTTTAATAATAAGAACGAGCTTTTTACAGAAATTACAATTGTCATCATAATAAATTGTTGTGTTAGTTGTATTATTGGCATCTGATTTTGGTAAGCAGAAAGAAACTTTTTCCCAAAACCAGCCCGGTAAAAAGGGTACCATTGCAGTTATTCCTATATAAGTGATATTTTCAAGATCAAGAAATAATCCAAAGTTTATAAACATTATAAAAAATGTAAAAATAGTAAGTGTTCGAATTGGACCAGTAAGCCAGGGTGAAAAAAGCATAAATGGTCCATAAAATTCAAACTTAAAGACACTATAACAAAGTATTTTTAAATAAGATAAAGGTAATTCTAAAACTTTTTGTGCCAGCGGGGTAGTAACAGTAATCAAATTAAGTACATAAAACAGAGCTGTACCATCAACCCATTCTGAATCTCTTAATTTAAGAAAGGCAGAAAAAACATACCAGGAAGCAACTTGAATTAAATATGCTGTTGTACAAATGGAAAATATAGTTTTTGGTATTGATTTTTTAGATGAGTTCAAAGCGCTATCAATAGAGTAATATGCTCCCAATGGAAGAAACATGCCAAAAAATAAGATTAGTTTTAGCATATAATCACCAATCTCAATTATTAATGGATTTCTGTTTTGCAATGAAATATATAAAAACCATGACATAAAAGTAGCAAATCTGGTTCTGTATCCAAATAACATTGCCAGAGCAAAAAGCATTGATATAAGAAACAGAACTAACTGAATCTCCATTCTTCCGCTTATCATGTGAATAGAAAAATTACCGATGCCCGTATAAGCAGTCATTAAAAATCTTGGATTAGGACCTTCGTCGGAAAAAAATTCAACGATATCACCGCTGGCAACAAATAATTCAATAATTAAAGTAATTGCTAAGAAGATACGAAAAAGAGCAAGTGACCTAAGATCCATGCTAAATATTTCAGCAAGTTTTGAACTGAATGAATTTGTGGATTGCACATTGGAATTATCATTTGTTTTAGATGAATTAATCCACACAAGTGCAATTAAAAAGGCTAGTAATAATATAGACCATTCCATTTATTGCACTCCAATGTTTTTATTCTAAAGACTGTGCCACAAGTTCACTGATATCCTGTACTTTTGGTGGTGATTCACTTTTATCAAGTGTTTTAGCCGTTTCAAGCATTATAGTACAAAATGGACATGCGCTGGCTACGGTTTTTGCTCCTGAATCTTTGACTTCATTTAATCTCATTACATTAATTTGTTTTCCGGGTGCTTCATACCAGAGTTGTGCTCCACCACCCCCACAGCATGTGCCTTTCTCGCGGGAATTTTCCATTTCAATATATTTTAATCCTGGAATTTTTTTAAGTATTTCTCTTGGGGCATCGTAATTACCGTTATGACGACCTAAATAACAGGAATCATGGTAAGTAATTTCCTGACTGATTTCTTTAGTCATATTTAACTTGCCAAGCCTGATTAACTCCCATAAAACTTCTGTATGATGAAAAACTTTTATATCCTTAAGTCCAAATTCAGGATATTCATTTTTAAAGGTATTAAAGCAATGTGGACAGTGTGTGATTATTTTTTTTACATTTTTACTTTTAAAGGTCTCTATGTTTTCAATGGCAAGTTCCTGAAATAAACCTTCATCTCCAGCACGTCTTGCAGTGTCTCCAGTACACTTTTCCTGCTTTCCTAGAATTGCAAACTTTACATTTGCTTTTTTTAAAAGATTTACCATTGTCTTTGCAATATTCTGGTTTCTACTATCATAGGCTCCTGCACATCCAACCCAGTATAAGAACTCAAAATTTTCTGTGTTTTCTACTTTTGGTACATCAAGTCCTTCTGTCCATTTTTCACGATCTTCAGGTGGTTGTCCCCAGGGATTTGATCGTGAACGAATATTTTTTAAAGTATTTAAAAGATTATTTGGTGCCTTGTTATCTGATATTAATGTTCTTCTTAGATCAACTATTTTTGACAGTGGATCGATGCCTACAGGGCAGGACTCAACACATGCTCTACATGATGTGCATGACCAGAGAGTTTCCTGAGTTATTAGAGATGGAACATCAACTGCACCACTTGTAATCTGTCCTTTATAGTCATGCTGATATAAAGGTTTTGAGTGCATTATTTGCTTTAAATCAAGAATAAGCCATTTAGGAGAAAGAGGTTTTTCACTGTTTGTGGCAGGACAAACTTCCTGGCATCTTCCACATGATGTACAGGTATCCAAATCCATTAAATCCTTCCATGTAAAATCCTCAATCTTTGAAGTAAGTTTTGCAAAATCATCCGGAGGATTTTCCATTGCCATAATTTCAGTTAGATTAAATGGTGTGCTTAGAGCACCTTTTGGTTTTAGATCTTCAAAAAATATATTTGCTGGTGCCAGAAATATATGACTGAACTTGGTAAATGGAATTAAAGCTACAAAAGAAAATGTTTGTACGGAATGTGCCCACCAGAGAATCAGATGCAATGTTTTTTGTATTTCATAGGGTATATTTTGAAAACAAAGAGCAATTAATGCTCCAAGCGGTGCATATGGTTCTATCTGGTTTGTAGCAGATTGCCTAATGCCTTCTATTAAAAAACCAAGAATTACAAAACTTCCAAGGTAAATAAGCTGAATTCTATCATCTTGGACATTATCCAATCGTTTCGGTTTTAATACATATCTTATATAAGCAAAAATCCAAAGTCCAATAAGCATAAGGGCTCCAGAGAGATCCATTAATAATGAGTAAACTTTATAAAAAAGTCCTTCAAAAAAATATTCAGGCATTTTATCCTGAACAGTTAAAATATCAGTTCCAACCCAAAGGGCAAAAAATCCGTAAAAAACTAATATGTGTGCAATTAGTGGAAGTCTGTGTTTTCCCCAGCCTTTATGTAAAAAGCTTTTCTCAAACATATTTTTAATACGGTTACCCAGAGCATTAAAATTGTTTTTTGGTTTACCTTTTGTCCACCTGTTGATTTTTAAATAAAAACCATAAAAAAAGAAAATAAGTGAAATAAAAAACAGGAAATAAAAAATCTCTTTATAGTGTGGTACGTCATGAATATTCCACCAGAGTCCCCGTGTTTCCATAATATGGCTATTTTAACAACTGCTAATTGATAATTGGTAACTCGTAATTGAACATTAACAAAGTAATTTAGCTTTTTACTGTTGCACTTGCACGAATTGCATGTGCACGTTTCGTAAATGTCTTTGCTTTATTTTCATCACCGGTTTTTTTATAAACCTCGGCTATATTTTCAAGAACTACTGCAAGTTCAGGATGATTTTTACCTAACTGTTTTTCAAGTATTGATAATGTGCTTTTAAAGAGAGGCTCAGCTTCTTTATATTTTCCTTCAAGAAAATAAACTGCTGCTAAGTCATTCTGGGTTTTTGCGTATAAAGGATGTTCTTTTCCTCTGGTCTTTTCATTTATAGTAAGTATTCTTTTTAAAATCAACTCTGCTTCAAAATACTTACCTTGTTTTTTATACATTTCAGCAAGATTAGTAAGTGGTGTTTCAAGTGTAGCATTTTCTTTTCCAAGCTTGTCTTCGACTATCTTTATAGCTTGTTTATAAAGGTGTTCAGCTTTTGTGTAATTGTTTTGCAGTAGATATAAGGTGGCTAAATTATTAAGTGAAAGGGATACATCTGGATGATCTTTGCCTAGAACCTTTTCACGTATTGCAAGAGATTTTTTGTAATTTGATTCTGCTTCACGATATTGTTTTTGAATTCTGTATAGTTCACCAAGGTTATTAAGTGAAGTAGCTGTAAAAGGATGTTCTTTTCCAAGAGTCTTTTCTGCCACTTGTACTGCTTCTTTAGCTTGCTTTGTGGCATCTCTGTACTGGCCTTTTTGAATTAACTCAACAACTTTATAATTAAGTGCTTTCCACTGAGCTTCTTTGTTTGCGGCATCTCCCTGTGCACATTGTAGGCAGGGTGCTTTTCTGGCGCAACCTGTAAATGAAAATAAAATTGACAAAAACAATGATAGTAAAAATACAAATTTAAAAGTTGCTTTCATTAGCTAATTATCTCCTTTTATTCTACAGTTCTCGACAAGCTCGGGCTTTCCTTTAAATACATCACATTTGGCAATAGCTCCATCTTCTTCAAATGCTACATCTGGTCTTAAGCTAAATTTACATCTTACTCCAGGCATATAAGGTTTTTGTGCTACAAAGTATTCACATGTACTGCATAAATCATAACGTGCTGTAGTAGTAGCTTTGTGACGCCATGGGTCACTTGTAATTTTACTGTCTACATCTTCGTTTAGATCGTACATAATGTTAACGCATCAATTGTAATCATTTCTTTAAGTTATTTGCCAATGCTCTTAATCCTAACAAATAGCTCTCTTTTCCAAACCCTGCTACCTGTCCTATGCATACAGGTGCGGTGAGAGACTTATGCCTGAATTCTTCTCTTTTATAAATATTTGAAAGGTGAACTTCAACTGCTGGCAGTTTTGCAGCTAAGATAGCATCCCGAATTGCAACGCTTGTATGAGTGTAAGCAGCAGGATTTATGAGTATTCCTTTAACCCCGTTTCTTGAGGCTTTTTGAATATAATTTACAAGTTCACCTTCAATGTTTGATTGTTTGATTTCAAGATCTATTTTTAATTCTTTTGCTGTGTTTTTAAGTTCAGAATTAATCTTTTCTAAACTTATCTTGCTATAGATATTTTTTTCCCTTTTTCCAAGCATGTTTAGATTTGGACCATGCAGGACAAGGATCTTTTTTCTTTTATTTGTAGATTTTAATTTCTTTGGCATTAGAAACATTATAACGTGCAGTGGAAATGTGTTATCTTATTCCTAATAGGGGGAAATAATTATGTCAACAGCTTTAAAAAATGTGTCCAATGAAGAAAAACTAAGGGCAACAAAAGATATTGTAGTAGCTTATATAAATAGCTCGGTAAAGAAAAAGGGTGATGACTCTGAACCTACAATGAAACCAGAGCAGGTTTGTGAGCTTCTAAAGAAAGTTTTTAAAACTATGGAAGAAATACTTCCATGTATTGAAACTAGGGTTGGACTACATTAAAGAAAATGAACAAATACTATCAAGCGTGAAGGATTGACCAAGGGAAGCTTCAGCTTGTCTGAAGCTATATAAAAAATGATAGCCGTCATAATTCCAGCTCGCTATGAAAGCACTCGCTTTCCGGGTAAGCCTCTTGCTTTAATATCTGGAAAACCAATGATTGATTGGGTTGTTAATGCTGCTAAAAAATCTAAACTTGCAAATAAAATTATTGTTGCTACTGATGATGAGAGAATTTATAACTATGTGAAAGAAACGGCGAGCGGGCGAGACGGTGAATCGACGAAAGGTAAGAAGATTGAAGCGTGCTTAACATCGAAAGATCATAAGTGTGGAACAGACAGAATAGTAGAAGTAATTAAAAATAATCCTGACATTAAATATGTGGTTAATTTTCAGGGTGATGAGCCACTTATGCCGGGTGAATACATAGATAAGGTTTTGGAACCTTTAATGACCTTGGAAGTTAGCATGGCAAGTTTAATTGCACCCATAATAGATACTAGCGAACTAAATAATCCAAACATTGTTAAAGCAGTGATGAGTAAAGATGGTTTTGCGCTGTACTTCTCAAGAGCAACAATTCCATTTAACAGAGATAACAGAAGAGATCTTTTATATTATCGTCACATTGGAATATATGCTTATAGTCGCGAAACTTTATTAAAATTTAGTTTGCTTCCTCAATCTCCGCTTGAAATTGCAGAACAATTAGAGCAGCTTAGAGCTCTTGAAAATGGAATAAAAATAAAACTTGAAGTAGTCCCAAAAGCATTTCCTGCTGTTGATAAGCCTGAAGATATTAAAATTGTTGAAAATGCAATGTCTGGTTTATCTGTGTAGATTGCTTATGAGCCGACTTCAGTGGTTATAGTTGTTTCGCCGGTTTCAGGGTTTTGTTGGACTTTATGAATGGTTTGGTTTCCATTTTGAAAACGTGGTTTATTAGAATCACTGTCAGCTCTGGAATCTCCATTGGTTTTATTTATTTTTGGTTTTTCATTTTGTTTTAATAGATCAACTTTAATTTTACTTATCCGCCCATATAATCTTACTGAAATATCTTTTGCAATATTTAACTCTTCGCGGAGCATATTGGTTCTAGATTCAAGTTCTGGCAAAAGATCAACTTTTTGTTGAATTAAAGCGATTTTTTCATGAGCTTTTTCAAGAGAACTGGTTTTGTCCTGAAGTTCTTTCTCAAGGTTATTTTTAGTTTCTTCAAGAGTTTTAAATTTCTCGTTTAAGTTATATAAATCATTTTCTAATTGTGTTTTTACAAAAACAATATTTTCATAATCAGACTGAAGTTTTTGTACAAGGAGTACTTTTTCGCCGACAATTTTGTTTGTATTTTGATTGCTTGAAGTAATTTGACCAAGCAGATTAATTACCCCATCAATTTTGCCAATTATACCCTCTTTATTTTTCACTTTTCCGGTAAAAAGTTTACTGAGGAACCCACCTTCATGTGAGTCGTTAATTATTTCCTGAACTTTCTTTAACTCATCTATTATGCTTTGAACAAGTCTGTTTTGATCTGGTAAATTGCTTTGGCTTTGAGTTTCTCCACTGCTGGATTTTTTAGCCAGATTGTAAATAGACTGATATTCATTTATAAACTCTCCAAGTTTTTCATTTGACAGATTTTTTCCGAAATACTTTTCTGTGAATCTTTCGCAGATTCTTTGTATTGTTCTTCCTACTTTTTCTGAAAGCAATGGAAGCTTTTCGGTAAACTGAGTTTTTAAAATAGTTGGAAGTTCACTTACTGATGAAATTGAGGCTGCTGGTAAATTCGCAAGAATGATTCTTAATGCCCAGCCAGCCTGTACATTTACATCAATATCCTGAATAGGAGATAAGTCCTTCTCAAATTTTCTAAATTTTGAAAGGTTTTTCCCATCTACTGAAAGCAGATTTTGAAGGTGTCTTATTAAATCTTTTGATACTTTTGACTGTTTGTTCTGTAATCTAAGCTGATTAAATTCTGCAACTGTAGTTTCTTTTTGTTTGGTAGGAAAAAGAAATAAAATCTGAAACTCTAAATTCCAGACATAATTAAGCAGTTCTTTTTGTAAATCATCCTGTGTAGCCCTGTGCCAGTTTTTATTTGGTGCAATTCCTTGAATAACCTGTAAAACTTCTTCTTGAGGAATGTTGTTGCCAGTATTTTTAAGCATTAATGCTAATTCTTCAACTGTGTAAATCGGTGATTCACAGAATGCTTTTAAAACAGCTTTTTGAGTTTCTTTGGAAATTGTTGGCAATTCTTGAGTTATCAATTTTATACTCCTATTGATTAATTTAACTTACCGTTTTCAGAATTTATTTCCTGTAAGTCCTCTAAAGTTTCTAGTCTGACTTCTTCAGCTATTAGTACAGGCTCTTTAGAAGATGGAGTGCCAAGAACAGAGGATTGGGTATTTGGTTCAGTGGGTTCAATTGTTGTATTTTTGTTTTCTGTTAATTGCTCCATATTTTTTAGAGAAAGTCCTACTTTTCTTTGATCAGCATCAAGCTTGACCAGTTTTGCTGTTATTGTTGAACCTGTTTTTGGTTTTTCTATTCCCTCTGGAATCTCTGAATTATGCAATAGTGCTTCAACACCCGGCTTTAACTCTATAAATAAACCAAATGGTGCCTCATTTATAACTTTTCCAGTTATATAATCACCAATTGCAAGCTCGTTTTCAACCTGTTCCCATGGATCGCCAAGAAGTTGTTTTACACTTAATGCAACTCTTAAATTTTCTTTTTCTATTCTGAATATTCTTGCCTGAATAACCTGTCCTGTTCTTACGACATCTTTCGGGTGATTAAATCTACCCCAGCTAAGTTCTGAAGCAGGAATTAAACCATCAAGCCCGCCCAGGTCTACAAATATTCCAAAATCTGCCACTCTTAGAACAGGAGCTTCTACAATGTCTCCTTCTTTTAGTTTGTGGATGGTAATTTCTGCTTTCTTTTGTTTTTCAATATCAACAGCTTTCTTCTGGTTTAAAATAATTTTCTTTTCTTTATAATCTAATTCTTCAATTAAAACTTCTATTTCCTGATTTACCCAGTTATCCTGACTGATGCCTGGAAGTCTTATATATCTTCCGGGTAAAAATGCTCTGACACCATCTATGTATACTTCTGCACCGCCTTTAATTACCTTAGAAATAGTAACTTTAAATGGATTACCTTCTTCTTTTAATTTTTCAAGCTTTTCCCAGGCTGATTTTTCTTTAAGGGCTTTTGGTGAAACCACATAGCGATCTGTTTTATCTGCTCCTGAAATTATAAGTGCCTGAAAAGTCTCTCCCAAAGATGGTTCTGTTTCATGACCATTTGTAAAATGTCCATTTGGAACAGTGCCTTCCCATTCATCATTTATGTCGACAAGATATCCGTCTTTTAATTTTACAAGCAATTTACAGGTTACTTCGCTATCTTTATTCAGCTTGCTTTGGAGCTTTGATTTTAATTCTTCAAAAGTTATTGCTGACATTTATTTGAAAGTATCCTTATTAAATTAAACCGCTGATTTATTATCAAAAAATATTTTACTAGCATACACTAAAGCAATGCCAACTGCTAGGTAGACTATTCCTAAAATTGGTCTATCGATGTTACTTGTCCTTAGAAATCTACCTAAAGCCATCATAAGTCCTATAAGAATAAAGCCCTTGACTCCAAATATTTTTACCCATCCAAAGAACATATCATTTTTGTTAAATTGTACGACCTCTGATCTTTTATAATATTTTAAAGCTATTTTACGAAGTACAAATTTTCCTTTAAGTGAACCAATAATTACTGCGACTGATGTGAATATAATCATCTTTGGCCCAAACCCTAAAGTCATAAGCCACCTAATTCCACAGATCGATAAACCTAGTCCGACTAAAAACCAGATTAAACCTACAATAATTAAACTTGTTTTTTTTATATCCATGCTTTCCCTTTTTAGATATCAAATATATTACTTATAAAGTAAGATTTTATCCGATTCATTTGGTAAAATCTGAATGACATAACAGGAAGCCATTAAAAAGTGTACTTTGCAAAGCCTGACAACCGAAGAATGAGCGAGGAAGGCGGCATCTCTCGAATTACGCTATATGCTTTTTAAACAGCGATTTAATAGGTTTTACGCCTGTTAAAAACGTATATCTTATAGTCAAATCAAACATTGCCAAAATGAAATTGTTTTAATATTACGATTTCTTAAATCTCCCCAATGGCTTTTTACTATTGGATTACACGAACATTAACTTTTTTTTATCTGCGCATGTACTTTTAGGCTTTCAATTTAAGAAGAAAAAAGATATCATTCTTATAAGAGCTTATTCAATTTAAATAGTTAAGCTATAGTTAAGAAAAAGATGATTAAAAGAATGCCAGCAAATTCAAAAAACGAAAACTCTCAACCAATACGAGCACTTGATCAGGAGTTAATTGATAAGTTGTATAAAGAGTTGACAAAAGAACTTGAAGTATTGATAAAAGAATTAAATGATTCTTCAGGAATTGGAGCCTTTGGTGCAATGGCAACTTTATCTAGTAAGGTTTCTGAAATTGCAGGTGACCTAAAAAAACTTCAACACTTACCAAACATGCTTACAAATCCTTTTATTTTGGCCGATCCCAGAACCATACTTGATGACTTAAATAGAAAGTATAGTAAGAAGAAAAACAAGAAATAGATTACAGATGCCCAAGCGTGGCATCTCTATTGTATTTTTGAAATAATAGTAAATATTGGCAAGTACATCCCTATAACAATTGCACCGACAAGGCCGCCAAGTGTAACTATCATTAATGGCTCAAGAAGTGATGTTAATCCTTCTACTGCAGTGCCCACTTCTATATCATAAAAGTCTGCAACTTTTTCAAGCATATTTTCAAGCTGACCAGTTTCTTCACCTATAGCTACCATTTGAGTTACCATTGGAGGAAATATTTTGCTTTCACTCATTGGACCATTTATGGTTCCACCTTCCTGAACTTTTGCTTGTATTGCTTCTACTGCTTTGGCTAAGACTGCATTATCAGCGGAATCTTTTACCACATCAAGTGCTGTGATAATTGGTACACCACTTTTAGTTAATGTTCCAAACGTTCTTGTAAATCTTGCAACTGCAACTTTTTTTAAAATATCACCCAGTACTGGTATACCCAGCATGGCAAGGTCAATTGTAAATTTCCCATCTTTTGTTCCATACCATTTCTTTAAGGACCATCCAGTACCAATAATAACTGCTATAAGACCTAACATGTACCATGACTTTAAAAACTCACTCAAGGTAACTAAAAATTTCGTATAGGTGGGAAGTTCACTTCCAAGTGATTTAAATAATCCAGAAAATGTCGGTAAGACAAGAGTTAACATTGCATAAAAAACACCAACACCAATTAACATGACTACAACAGGATAAGTCATTGCTGCTTTTACCTGCTGAGTTAATTTACTGCGCTCTTCTGCAAATATAGCTAAACGGTTTAAAACTTTATCTAGAACACCACCTGCTTCTCCTGCTCTTACCATGGATATATATAAACGATCAAAAATCTTGGGATGTTTTTCCAGCGAGTCAGAAAGTGTACTTCCCTGCTCAATTTCATATTTGATTTGTATAAGTGCTTTTCTAAGTCTGGGATTCTGGGTTTGATCAGTAAGCACATTTAGTGCCCTGAGCATTGCAACACCGGCTTCAACCATAGAGGCAAATTGTCTTGAGAAAATAACCATGTCTTTTAAACTAATTGGTTGGTACTGTTCTAAAAATCCTTCAAGTGATGTTTTTTCTTTTTTTGTTGAGGCAGGTTTAAAACCTGCCTTTATTTCCTGTAATGGCTCATCCTGTTTTTTTGCTCCAAATGGATTTGAGCTTTGAGCTTCATCAATTTGTTTTATATCAAGTACCCATAAACCCTGTTGCTTTAGAGATGCTTTTGCATTATCAGGGTTATCAGCTAAAATAGATGATTCTTTTAATTCACCTTTATTGTCTCTTGCTTTGTAAGTAAATGTAGGCATAGGTAGAAAAATCGAGAATTAATAATTGAGAATTGAATAGTATAAATATTGTTCCTATAACTGTCAACTTTCAATTAAATTGTTGTCTTTACTGTAACTTGCGGTTACAGAACTCTGAGATGTTATTATTTTCTTGCTTATGAGATATAAATGGCTTATTAAAGAACAGAATAATATTTCTAGAGAATTTTTAAATATTGCTTATGGATCTGAAATTATTGCAAAACTTCTTTTAAACAGAGGGATTAGTACCCCGGAAAAAGCAAAAGCATATTTAGATCCAAAGTCTTATGTAGAAACTTCTTCTGAAGAAATCCCGGATTTAATTATTGCTGTAGATAGAATTATTGAAGCTATAAATAGCAATGAAAAAATTACAATTTTTGGTGATTATGATGTAGATGGTGTTACCTCCACATCTCTTTTATTAATTGTGCTCAGGCAGTTTACTAGCAATGTTGATTTTTATATTCCAAGCCGTCTGACTGAGGGCTATGGCTTAAACAATGAAGCGGTAAAAACAATTGCAAAAAAAAACAAAGAGATGCATCATGGCGCAAAGGAGACGTACCGCGGTACGTCTCTACTGATAACCTGTGACTGTGGAATTACAAATTATAAAGAAACAGAACTGGCAAATGAACTTGGAATGGATGTAATTATTACTGATCACCATTCTCTGCCTGATGAATTGCCCCCAGCAGTTGCTGTTTTAAATCCAAAACTTTTACCTCCTGGTCATAAGCTTCATTTTTTACCTGGCGTTGGCGTAGCTTATAAATTAGCTGAAGCAATTCTTGAAGAGATGTCTGCCAATAAAACGATTATCAAAAAAGAAGATCTTCTTGATCTTGTTACGTTAGGCATGATTGCCGATCTTGCACCGCTTGTTGATGAAAATAGATATCTTGTACAAATTGGTCTTGAAAAGCTTGCTAATACTGAGAAAGCTGGACTTAAAGAGTTGTTAAAAGTATGTGGATGTGGTGGGAGGACTGACGAGACGGCGAGACGGCGAAACGGCGAATTGGTGAAACCAAATGTTGATCATATTGGTTTTGGAATAGCCCCGAGAATAAATGCTGTAGGCAGACTTACTGATGCAAAACTTGCAGTAAAACTTTTAACTACTGACAATTTACTTGAAGCTATTCACATAACCTGTGAGCTTGAAGAACAAAACAGACAGAGACAAGTTTTATGTGAAGAGACATTAAATGAAGCTATTATACTGGTTTCAGAGCAGGTAGATTTAAACTCAGATAAATGTATTGTTCTTGCCAAAGAAGGCTGGCATCATGGAGTAGTAGGAATAGTTGCATCAAGAATAGTTGAAAAGTTTCATCTCCCTACAATTTTAATTGCAGTTGATAAAGAACAAAACATTGCACGTGGTTCTGGACGCAGCATAGGACAGTTAAATATCGTAGAAGCTCTGGTTGCAAACTCCACCTATCTTGAAAAATATGGAGGTCATAAAGCTGCCTGTGGTTTAAGTGTAAAACCAGAAAATATAAATGATTTTATAAATGCTTTTAAAAGCCATGTAAATGATTTGCTTTCTAATTCAGATATCGGACCTGTTTTGAAAGTTGATTCAGAATTATTTCTTTCTGATTTAAACCTTGACTTAATGAGTAAAATCTATAAACTTTCACCTTTTGGTCTGGAAAATCCAATGCCGCTTTTTGTAAGTGATGAGGTTGAAATTGTTAGTGTAAGAGCGATTGGTAAAAATAGACAGCATCTAAAGTTGCTTTTAGAAACAATGGAAGACAAAAAACCTTTTGAAGCTTTAATCTGGAACCATGATGTAAATGCCCAGTTTAATTTAAAGGATAAAATAAAAATTGTTTATACTCCAAAACTTAATTCATATAATGGTGAAACTTTTATCCAGCTTGAGGTGAAAGACTTTGAACAAATTAGCGAACCGGTGATAGAGCAAACCGGTGGTGGGGTAAAAGGGCGAGATGGCGAGATTGAACTGTTTGATTTTCGTGGAAAAACCCAAGAGTGTTTAAATCTTTTTTCCAAATCTCAGGACCAAACAATCTTTTTTGCTGAAACAGAACAAAAAAATCATTTGCCTTTAAAAACCTGTTCCAGAAATAAAATTCTACAGGCTGAAAATCTTATCTTTTTAGAAATCCCGCCTGATGAAAATGTATTTGTAGATATAATCAAAAAATCAAAGGCAAGTAAAATCTATCTATCTTTTACTCAAAACTCATCCCTTGATAAATCAAGGGACTACATGCCTCAGCAGTGTTTAAAGAGGTTAATTGGCATGCTTAAGTATGTACAGAGTAATAAGAATTCAATGGTAAATGAAATTGACTTACAGTCTGCTCTTGGATTAAATAAAACTGCACTGGCTTTTGCACTTGAAACATTAAAAAATATAGGTCTTTTAATATTTGAAAAAAGAGAAGAAGAATTAAATATCAATATCTTCCCCCCAACTCGACAAAATTTTACAGAGTTAATAGAATATAATCTGTTTGTGTCCGAATTAAGACAAATACAAAAATTCAGGGAATTTTTAATAAAAGAAGATACTTTGATTTTGCAAGAAATATTAAAAAAGAATGAGATTTTTGTCAGTACTGGTAATATAAAACTTCTTGCATACTAGCAAAGAAAGGATTTGTCCGATTCATTCGGCAAATCCGATCGATCGGGAAGAATTAGCATAAGGAAGCCCGAGCTTGTCGAGGGCTATATAATGAAAGAACATACTGATTTAATTAAATCAAAAATTAGAGATGTGCCAGATTTTCCACGTGAAGGAATAGTTTTTAAAGATATTACTACCGTTCTTCGCCATCCTGAAGCATTTAAGCATTGCATTGATCTGCTTGCCAAACATTTTGAAAAACAAAAAATAGATTATGTTGCAGGTATAGAATCACGGGGCTTTATTTTTGGAAGTGCGCTTGCTTATAAAATGGGAAAAGGTTTTATTCCCATTAGAAAACCTGGTAAGCTTCCACATAAAACTGAAAGAGTTTCTTATGAACTTGAGTACGGAACTGACAGTCTTGAGATTCACACAGATGCTGTTGAACCTGGAAAGAAAGTCTTGATAGTAGATGATCTCCTTGCTACAGGTGGTACTGCTGAAGCTGCATTAAAGCTTGTTAAAAAAATTGGCGGGGTAGTTATTGGCATAGCTTTTGTAATAGAACTAGAGTTTTTAAATGGGCGGGAAAAGTTGCCAGAGGACTGTCATATTACAAGACTTATAAGTTTTTAAAATTAATATAATATCCCTGATTTTTTTCTTTATTTAGTACGGTTACTAGCTTTCCTTTAACAGAGTGGGTATTCTACTTGTAAAGGGTTGTTGACAGTAAGAATTAAGAGAGCAGAAATAGAACTTTATCCAGCATATGTGCTTTTACAGTCAGGAGTTTTATATTCTGAGGTAGTTGATTCTGCTTGATGTTACTAAACCCACGCAAGAACTTTCTGATTTAGTTCATAAAGTATCTAAGTCTACTTAACCATTGCATTTAACCCCTTAACCTTGATACTCTTATAGGTAACTAGCAAATATAAAAAATTAATCAAGGGAAGTTATAATTAGATGACTGTTGTACTGACACACTTTAATAGATTGGCCAAAGTGCCTGTTAGTGATACTTATAGACAGGTACAACAGGCAAGAAGAGTAAGTGCTCCTTCAATTGATACACAAAATGCAGTTGAAATAGATGATTTGGCAAATAATTTTGTCACTAAACTTAATTTACATCATAGAGATGTTTTTGCTTTTAAAGATAGAGTAGTTGATTTTATTTATAAAAGAAAAACAGCAGGAAGTTTATCTCAAGCAATGTTTTTTATAAGAAATCTTACTGATCTTGCATCTGTGAGATATGAAGATGGAAGTTCTATCGTAGGAGTTGAAAGAGTTTTTGAAAATGCAGAAGAAGCACATAATGAAGGCAAGCATTTAAACGGTTTTTATTTTGAGCCAATGGTCACTCTGTCATTGCTAGAAAATGGTTATAAGATAAAAGAACTTTCAGCTAGGTATCATGTAAATGGTCGTGGGCTTGAAAAGCTTATAAGTTCTGACAGGAAAGAAAGAGAGTTTGATATTATTGCTCAAAAAAATACTAGAGATAAAACTGTAACTTTCTTTATAGATGCAAAAACATGTATCGATGCACTTAGAGCAAGTGATAGAAAAAATCATCAGGTAGATGCTTTAGTTTGGCTTGCAAATAAATATGATGCAGTACCTATAATTGTTTTAAGGACAAAAGATCCTGTTATAACTCCTGATGGAAAGCTTATGGATTATGATCCTTTGAGTTTTAGTATGAAAACTAATACTGATATTGCAGATTTGTTATTGAAGGAAAATAGATTGTTAATCTGGAATGAAGATGGAAAAGATATTATTTCTGAAAAGCAACTACATAAATATAAACAGCAAGAAAAAATTAAACCTATTTATCGTATAGAAATTCCTGCTCTTCTTTCCCGGGCAAATGCCGGTTAGTCAATTTTATGTTCGCTTATGGCTACTAAGCCTACAAGAGCCATAATTGTATAGTTATCGTACATGTCACGTCCAAGATGTTCAAAATCTACATCATGCTCGACAACTCCTGTAAATTCATTTTTCCATAGTTTTCTTTCTCTCATTTTGTTGTGTATAAGTTTTCTTATGTTATGAAGCACATCCTCAGTAAATTCTTTTTCAGTACTGAGTACATTACTGATTACTTCCTGGATTACTTCTGTTGTTTCATTCCACTTTAATCTTGTATTTGTATTAGGACTGATGTCTTGAAATCTGCATTGCCAGGTTCTTTGCAGCCAGCTATTTATAGATCCTATTTCATGATTTTTTATTGCAGTTTCCAGGTCATCATCTGTCTTATATGCTTTTTTGTGAAAAACAACACGATGACAATCTAAATTTCTTGCAATAATTGATGCAAGCAAAATCGCTATATATCCTTCTTTATCACCAGGTTCAGACAATTCGAGAAACCCTCCAGCAAACTTACTGGTAGAATCTGCCCAAATTTTTTCTTCAACAGCTTTTCTATTAATGAGTTCTAACTTAGCTATGAGTAATGCTCTGCCATTATCTGTTCCATTGTTTTTTATATATAAATCATCTGCACTATTAATTAAATTAGGTATAATAGGCAGAAACGGTGTTATTGTTCTTGGTAGTACGCTCCAAGTTAGTCCAACCCAATCACAAGTAGCCTGTATTAATTTAGGATCGTATTGTGTTATAGGTTTGATTTGTGAAGTCAAGTAATTTTTCTCCGAGCATTATTGTTGCTAACGTATTAAACAATGTCAAGTTAAGATTTTCTGCTCATAAAAAAAACCTTAATGACGTAAAGTGTAATATCAAAAAAAAAGTATTAAATACATAAATTGTCGGCATCTATTTTGTGGATAATGCACTTGTAAGGAAAAGATTTATTCCGCAGTACTTTATGAGCGTAGATTTTTCTATAAACGAAGAACCGGAGCGTCGTAAAAGTAAAAACACAAAAAGCGAAGCATTTTCTTGAAAATGCGAAGCGCTATATAAAAAGGCGGCTGGCGGATTTGAACCGCCGCATAGAGGTTTTGCAGACCTCGGCCTTACCGCTTGGCTAAGCCGCCGTTGGAGGTGGGGTTACAACCCCGCAAAATTAGAAAATCAGAAGTCAGAAAATTAAGCCGGAGTTTAACAAATTATTCCTTTCATATGATAGCTCAAAAAAGATATTAATCATTAATTCTCAATTGTTCTTTTACATCCTATTGTATCCCTATTTAGCGTATAAGTTTCTCCGCCGCCAATTACCTCAATCATAAGAGAAGGCGGTAAATTGATCGTCTTAAAATCAAAATCCAATTTTTTAATTCCTACAAATTTCCAGCAACCTGCTACATATTTATTTCCAAAAAACACGCACTTTGGTTCTAGTGGTTCATCTTCACAAATTGCTTTATATCCTTCAGGGCAGGTCAGATTTCCTTCATGTGTACAGAGCGGGCAGACATAATTATCTAAGGCAAAAGCATTTTCTATGTTTAAAAATAAACTTAGAAAGATAAAAAGAATTAAATATTTAGAGCTTGGCATTGAAAAACTACTTTGATTTTTTACAGGTGATTTTATCAAGTTTATAGCTAAAGAATGTATTGTCTGCACTATCAGCTAAACATGCAGGAAGTTGCATGGTTCCAGCAAAAACACAGGATGGTTTATGCTGTTCAGGGCAGGATGGCTGAAAACCTTTAGGGCACTGGAGTTCTCCAACATTTGTGCAATTTGGTTTTGGTCCTTCTTTGTCCTTATCTTTTGCAAAAGATAAATTTGCAAAAATAAAAACAGTAATAATTAACATCAAAACAAGAATATTTTTATTAATGTAAACCTTTGCCATTTAAATTGTCTTTAACACCTTTTTTGTTTCTATGTTCCGGAATATCTCTTAACCAAAATTTTGTTTTATCTACTACTTAGGTACAATGTTTTAATAATTAAACCATATTTTTTAAGAAAGAATGTAACCCCGGGTTACGTTAGTACTATTTTAAACCTGATAGTATATCTTAGGAATAAAGCTAAATCTCTTAAGACAGTTTTACCTATGAACTATATTAATAACAATGTAAATAAAGGAATGATACTTGCAGTTTTAATGCTTTTCTTTTTACAGGATTCTTCTCTGGCAAGGTTATCTAAAGATGAAGAAACTAAATTAAATGAATTAAATAAAATTTCAAAACCCAGTTCCCCGATTTTTGGAAAGATTAATGAACCGCTAAAAGTAGGCATTTCATTTTCTCAGTATGTACCTGCTTTAATTAATTTAGAGACCATAGATGAAAAAGTAATTGAAGAAATAAAGGAAAAAAAAGAAGAAAGATCTCGTGGTGAGACAATTAAACTGGAGCCACAACAGGACGCATCTCAGAAAAGTTTAAATGTTCTTGAAACAAAAAGAGCTGAACTGCAAAAAGCTGAAGAAGAAGGATTAAATTTTATTCAACCTTCACTGGCATTAACGGGTGATGAACAAAAAGCAATTGATGAATTTTTCTCAAGAAATGAGCAGGAACAACTGTCAAATTTATGGAAAGCAACAATTGAAAGAAATAAAACAATTCAGTTTGTCATTCAGAAATTAGCGCCTGCAAATTCTCCACAGCAAGCAAATTCACTGCTTTCTAAAACTCTTGGAGCAGCAATATTTCTACCTTTTTATGCTCTGCAGGCTTTTACAAACAATTCTGGCGCATATTATGGCAGTCAGGTAGGAGGAAGGGTTTTGGGCAGTGTACTTGAAGGCAAAATGCAAAAAAATCATGCACAAATACAACTTTCACAGACCGAAGCAATTATATTATTTATGATGATAGATGAAGTAGCTGAGAGACTGAGGCAGAGATATCATGCCTATAAAAGAGTACTGGTTGAAAGAACACTAGCTACAAATGAGCTTGTTGAAACAAAAAAAGATACATTAGATGCTCAGGATTCAATGTCCGAGGGTGCTGAAGTTATTGCAGGTATTCAAAGAAGATCGACAGAAAGAGAAATTAGAAAATTGGATGCAGAACTTAGATCACATAGAAATACTTTAATAGAATTAGCAGGACCGCAGTCAGTAAGCGACTTAGACCAGCAATTAAAAATTGAGCTTGCTGCTACGCAGAATACCCCACTGGATTTTTTAGGTGTAGAAAAATAAAGAAGGAGATAAATCATGGTAAAGACGATTGAAAAAGAAGAAGTAAAGGCAGGTTTGAAACCTGCCTCAACAGCAAAGGGAAAAGAAAAGGCAGAAGCAAAACCTGATGAAAAACTTGAGAAATTAAAAGCTTTGAGTTTAACTCTTGAGAAGATTGAAAAAGATTTCGGAAAAGGTGCTGTTATGCGCCTTGGAGAAGCACGATTTGGAATTATAGATGCTATTCCAACCGGTGCAATTTCACTTGATCTGGCTCTTGGTGTCGGTGGAATACCACGCGGTAGAGTTATTGAAGTTTATGGTCCAGAAGCAAGCGGTAAAACCACAGTAGCCATGCATATTTGTGCACAGGCACAAAAACTTGGCGGCATAGCTGCAATAGTTGATGCAGAACATGCACTTGATCCTGAATATGCAAAAGCACTTGGAGTGAATACTGATGATCTTTTGATCAGTCAGCCAGATACCGGTGAACAGGCTCTTGAAATTACAGAACAGCTTGTAAGATCTGGAGCAGTAGATGTAGTAGTCGTAGATTCAGTTGCTGCTCTAGTTCCAAAAGCAGAAATTGAAGGTGAAATGGGCGACTCTCATATGGGTCTTCAAGCACGTTTAATGTCTCAGGCACTAAGAAAACTTACTGGTATAGTCAGTAAGACAAAAAGCGTAATAATTTTTATAAACCAGATGAGGCAGAAAATCGGTATTGTATATGGTCCGACAGAAACTACAACAGGTGGAAATGCTCTTAAATACTATGCTTCAGTCAGGCTGGATGTAAGAAGAATCGAAACACTTAAAAAAGACAATGTTGAATATGGAAACAGAATCCGTGTCAAGGTTGTTAAAAATAAAGTTGCTGCTCCATTTAGAGTTGCTGAGTTTGATCTTCTTTATGGAAAAGGTATAAGTGCTGAGAGTGCTCTTCTTGATGTAGCATGTAGCCTTGATGTAATTCAAAAATCCGGAACATGGTTTAGCTATGGTTCAGAAAAAATTGGACAAGGAAGAGAAAAAGCAGTAGAAGTCATCTCTTCAGATCCTAAACTTCTGAAAGAAATTGAATCAAAAGTCAGAGCAAAGATTCAGGAGCAAAGAGCACAACACATCAGTTCATTAGATAGCGGAAATAACTCAGTCTGGGCAAAGGAATTTAAAGAGGAAGAAGAGTAGTATCATTCCCGCGCAAGCGGGAATCCATGCAGATTTTTTTTAAATATATTTCTGTCTAATTCAGAATGACAAATTCAAGATTAAATTTTTTTAATCTGATGGGATAGTCTAATTTGGTACTATAGGGGATAAATTTTAGTATAAGTATGAGAATAACAGTACAAAGAATAGATATTCCCAAAGGTGATCCAAGAACTTATTTGTATGCACCTGATGATTTTAAACCCTTTAATGTTTTATGTGAAGCAAATGCATTTATGTTAGGTGGTGGTGATTTGTGGACAAGGTTTGCAGGCAGTGGAACAAGAGGTTATTTAGAAATTTGTAGAAAACTTACAGGCAATGAACCAAATTTATCTTTTACTGCAATTGATGTTTTTGATGATACAAGTGTTCAAGCAAAATTAAAAGAATTATCAAATGCTGGAGTTCCTTTAAACAAAGATTTACCATTTGTAAAAGCTGATAATTTAACAAGTACAAATTACAGAAATGGTTTAGTAAAAGTTAACGGAATTAAAATGCATGGATTATATGTTTCTACGCCCCCAAATCTACATCTTGAAAATGCATCTTTATTTGATAACACTGGAGTACCTGTAGTAATTGAAAAACCTATTGTCAGACCATGGGAATTAGATGATTTATCCAAATTATCAAAAAACATTTATGGAACAGATTTTTTTGTTTACAGCTCGGCGTTCCAATTTTTGCTTGCACATAAGAGTTATATAGATGATCTTGGGGAAATAACAGATATTTATGGCAGATGTGTAGAGCCGTGGAAAGTGGACAGACCTTGGTTATTAAAAGAAGAAAAAGCAGGTGGTGGGTTAGGTTTGGATGGTGGTGTGCATCCACTTGCTATGATTGATGTTTTTTTAAGAGAGCTTACTGGCTCAGGTCTTGAAGATGCAAGAATTAATCGAGTCTTTCGAGGCAGATATAAAGAACCTGATCCAGGCGGCAGTGCTGAAACATATTTCAATGTACATGCAGAAGTTAACGGTATAAAAATCCATGTAGATGCTGGTAAAGGAATAGGTGGGCTAGAAGGTGGTGGAGAAAAAATAGATTTCCCATACTATGGAATAACCATAGTGGGTAAAAAAGGAAAACTAGAATGTTGTATAGGTACTCAATATCATGATCCATATATATTTTCTTCAATCAAAGATTCAAGACCAACATTAGTAGTATTTAAAGATGGTGGATTAGGTTATGAAAGTGTAATTGGAGATTTTCACCTTTCAATGCTTGGTGCACTGAATAGACCACAAACCAGTGTCTCTAAACGAGTTAATTCAGCTGCAAAAGCTGCTTTTAATTCCACAAAATTTGTTGCTGAATCTTATAAACTATGTCCCGATATAGACACGAGCCTTGTTTTAGGTGAAAATCCAGTTTATAATAATGACAATAATCAGATATCTGGTACTATATATAGAAATTTAAAAGCTACACATGAACCACCAAGTGTAAAATACAGAGTTAAAAACTAAACATTTTATATATCTAAGAACTAACTGCTAAAAGTTCTTTCCTATACCACTCTACAAACTTTTTAATTCCTTCACTTGGAGCAGTTTTTGGTTTGTAGCCAAGTAACTTTTCTGCTTTACTGACATTAGCAAAAGTTATTGGTACATCACCGGGTTGGGCTTCCTGCCAGTCTATAATTGCTTTTTTACCTATAGCATCTTCAAGCAGTTTTACTAAATCCACTACTGATGTAGTGTGCGATTCACCCAGATTAAAAATTTCAAAAGTGGTTTTGTCATAATTAAGTGAACTTACTATACCATCTATAATTTCAGTTATATAAGTAAAATCTCTTTTATACTGACCATCTCCAAAGACCGGAATTGGTTTTCCTGAATCAATCAATTTAGTAAATTTATGAATAGCTAAATCAGGTCTTTGCCTTGGTCCATATACTGTAAAAAATCTAAGAGCAATTATGGGTAGTTTATGGAGATGATTATATGCCCAGCAATATCTTTCACCACTTAGTTTGCTTACTCCATAAGGTGAAATTGGTTTTAAATCCAGCTCAGTTTCTTTAAAAGGAATATTTTTGCATTCGCCATAAACAGAGCTGCTTGAGCCGAAAATAAATTTTTTGCAGTTATAGTTTTTTGCAAGCTCAAGTAAATTTAACGTGCCAAGTACATTTACCTCTTCATATAAAAGTGGTTCTTTAAGCGAAGGACGCACACCGGCTCTTGCTGCTAAATGGACAATGATTTCAGGCTTGTGCTTTTCGAAGATTTCTTTAAGGATATTTTTATTTCTTATATCTGCTCTGTATGGGTAAAAGTTTTTATTGTTTTTAAAGCTTTCTGTGTTTTTTTCTTTTATTTTCGGGTCGTAGTAGTCATTAAACTCATCTATTCCAATAATTTCATGACCTTCATTTAAAAGTCTTTCAGATAAATGACTTCCAATAAAACCTGCAAAACCTGTAAGTAGTGTCTTAGGCATGTAAAAAGTCTTTGGGTTTTATGTTGCTTGCCCAGGATTCAAATTCTTTTTCTTCTAAAATGTTTGTAATTCTAATTAATGAATTTAAAAGATTTTCTCCCTGCTTGTTTTTAGGAACAATGCTTTCGTCCTGTGTAATCATAAGTTCATTGTGGAGAACTTTTTGATAGTTTTTTTGCGGCACATTAGCAAGTTCAATTTTCAGCCATTTTAAAAGCACTTCTTTTGCTTGCTTTTTTTTGCTTTTATTTTTGTGATAAAAAGCTATAAACTCTTCTAAAATCATTTTTCTTTCCTTACCCAACTATTGTAACCTTGTATAACAAGTCTATGTCAAGAACCTGTCGAGAAATTGAATATAATTCGATTTTTAAACTTTATAACGACTAAAAAACATTATGTTAACTTGAACACAAATAGTTCCAGAGTTGTCAAGAATTGTTTTTTAAAAGCTTAATTGGTAGGCTTATTGAGTACAAAGTAAAGTAATTTTAATAGTGATATACAGAGCAGAAAGTCTTATGGAAAACAACGATACAGTGATACAAGAACAAGATAACTTATTTAAGAAAGAGCATACAAAAGGATTACCGTATTTTATAGTAATTCAAAAAGCAAATAACAAACAAATCAGAATCCCCTGTTCAAATGAAAAAGTTGCAAGAAGGTTATTGGCTTCCTATTCCAACAACTATAGCAATTGCAAAATCTCTCTCATGTGATATTGAGACTTCAAAGTAAGCCAATCTTTTTTCTTTTGCTTTTTGTTTTGCTCTCTTATGAAGGGTTATCTTTGGTGCACCTGAAGGCTCTCGTAATATTTCAATCTCTTTAAAATAGACTCCTCTTAGTCCTGTTCCTAAAACTTTTGAAACTGCTTCTTTAGCTGCAAATCTTCCAGCCAGCCTGGTTAACAAATTTTTTTTGTTTGATGTAATGTATTTAATTTCATTTTCAGTTAAAATTCTTTTTAAAAATCTTTTCCCATATTTTTTATAAGCTGACTTAATGTGGTCAATCTGGCAGATATCTGTACCGATTTTGATAATTGGGACCTTAATTCTCAATTTTTTTACCATGAGTCTTATTATAAATGAATTTTCATATGTTCATACGCTCATAAGCTCAACAAATAGATGACAGTGATTTTGAAATGCGATATTATAGTCGATTGGCAAAGAAAAATTTGCCACTTGAATACTGATGAAAAATTATTCCCAGGTAGCTCAGTGGTAGAGCGGTCGGCTGTTAACCGATTGGTCGGAGGTTCGAGCCCTCTCCTGGGAGGAGTTTAGAAATTACGGGAGCAAAAAGCTCCCGTTTTTCGTTTTCAGTGAAGTATTTTCCAGAATTAGCAAGTTCGAGCGTACGATATTCTTCTGTCACCCCAGCATATTTTTCTTTCATAAAATCTATCCATTTTTTGTTAGTTATAAGCAGTTTGCCATCATCTATTAAAAAGTTCGAGCCTAAGGTTGACAGTATTGCTTTTTTCTCTTCAATAGCACTTTTATAAAACCAAACTTTTGCATAAGTCACATAATCAAAAGCATCTTCAACCAATTTGTGATGCTTATCTGCTCTATCTTCTGTAGTTCTTAATTTTTCCCTAAGCCTAAATAATTCATCCTGAAGCACAGTCTTTTTTGCCTTATATTCTTCATCTGTAATTAATTCACTAATTCTAAGCTGTAACAAATTATCTAATTGCTTTTGGGTATTAATAATTGCATTGTTTAAACTCTTGTGAATATCTTCTCTTTCCTCGAACTCCTTTTCATTAAGTATCTTCAGTGTTTCAATAGACCATTTACATAAATCTTCAATAAATATAATTTTATCTATTGCTTCGATAAATTGTTTTTCAAGTTTCTCTTCTCTTAGATGTCTTGAGTTCTCACATACATAATTAGGCTTCTTTTTAGTACATCTGTAGAACATATACTCTGTTACTTTTCCAGTAGTTTTTGCATATTTTCTTTTCAAGTCCCCAGTAAAGCTACACCCACATTTAGCACATCTTAAGGTGCCATTATATTTATGCTGATGCTTTACAGCCCTTGGCTTACCTCTTTTACCTAATATAAACTGCACTGTATCAAACTCTTCAAGAGTAATCATGGGCTCATGTTTACCAAGAGATCTCTTACCACCCCATTCAAGAATTCCAGCATAAAAAGGGTTGGTAAATATTTTATATAAACCAGTTTTGGAAAGCTTAGTCCCACCAATTTTTTTTCTTTTAACTGTTCTTAATCCCCAGTTTTCATAAGCAATATCAAGGACTTTTGGCACAGTGTAATTTCCTGTTAGCATCAAGTCCCACATTTTTCTAACTATGGAAAACCGTTCAGGATCTTTTACAATATCTTTTTCTCCTTTATCTTTGTATTTATTATTCAAATATCCTAATGGTGCAATGGTTGGCAGCCAGCCTTTATCAAACTTACTTTCAAGACCTCTTTTAGTATCCTTGCTTAAATCAAGAACAAATTGATTAGCCTGTCCTGTTTCAATATTAAAAAGAAGTGCATTGAAATCTTCCGGCTTATATTCTTTCGTATAAGTTTGAATTGATTTTAAAGTACCTTCCTGCAATAACCAGCTTAGATTTCCACTGTCTATTGGATTTCTTGAAAGCCTATTTATTTCCCAGCACAAAATACCATCAGCTTTGCCCGATTCAATATCATGAATCATTTTGTCAAATAGAGGCCTATTATTAGGCTTTTTAGCTGACTTTTCCTCAGTAATTATTTCTATAATGTGTAAGCTTTTTTCTTTAGCTAATTGCTTCAGTTTATTTAACTGGTCATCAATGGACTGTACTTGCTTATCTTCTGATTCAGTAGATTTCCTTGCATACACAATATATTTTATTTGTTCTTTTTTCATATTAATCTTATTTATATTTTACCTCTTATGCTTCTAAAACCCTGATTTGTCCTTATTCTCCAGAATTAGGCCGTTTCGAAGTGTTCTATTGTACCGAGAAACTTAACCATCTGATCATGTAATTTCTCATTAAAAGTTATCCCTGTTAAATCAATATGAAAATCATCTTTGATATGAAGACCCTCAATATTTTCATTATGAGTTTTAACTGCTTCAGTTACTCTTTTAATAGCATTATTAACAATATAATTAAGATCTAACCCTACATATTCAGCACTCTTGTCTACAATCTTTTTATAAGCCAATAAGCCCCTGTAAACTTCTTTAAGTTCTTCAATATAGGAACAAATATGTTTTGCAATTGATTTTTTTAATGATTGTGCACCATCTTTTATTTGTTTGTCATCTACAAGATTGAGGCTTATCCTGTTTGTTACATATGACACTAATAACCACCTCAAGCACTCAATTATTCTTATCGTTTCTCTATCACAAGTAAAAACATCAACATTTACATATGCTCCTTCAAAGTAGGCTCTTCCATATTTATTATATTCATAACAGTCTTCCCTTGATTCAAAGTTTTTAATTCTTTTCATCAAAACAGATTTATCTTTTTCTGCTAAGATTTCTTTCCCTGTTTTGTGGTTTTCGTGTATGTCTGTAAGCAAAAGTAACGCTAGTTCTTTTGGCTTTAAGTTCTCACTTTTTAAAATGTCAATTGTTTTTTTCATCTTGATAACACCACCTTTTCTACAATACTTATCCTTTGATCTAGACTTGCAAGCTCAATTGCTTTTATAAGTTGACCTGCTAAATGTCCAATACAGGTTGCTATCTGGGTACTCATTTCACCAGCTCTAACCTTGTTTATAGTTTCTTCAATTAAAATAACTACATCATTTGGGGTTTTTAGATTTGCCTCAGGCAATGGTTCAAAATGTACCTTTGGGGCGAGCCCACCTCTTTTATTTGCAACTTCCCTTTCTTCTTTGACTTCTGGATCATGGGTAAAGCAAAATTCTTTACCAGACATAGCCCAGCCCTTACACCTTTCAGTATTTGGTTTTGTTGCCTTACATCTTTTGTCTATGCTTTCTAGTTCCATATTTAATAACCTCACTTATACCCATGCTTAGCTTATGTACTTGCTACAGCGTCAGATTTGCTTAATCGGTCTTTCTGATTAACGAAATCTGACAGTGTACGTTGTCTTTCAGGTAGAGGAAGTCCTCTAATCTTTTTACATTCCTCACTTAAAAACCACTCAAGTTCTGAAATAAGCTTTATTTCTTTTTCAGATTCATCAGCAGGATTTAAATTGTTTACAAAAGCAACTCCTAAAATCTTTAGCTTTTCCATCTCTTTTAAAGCTGTAGGTTTTGAACACTTAAGAGCTACTTCAATTTGAGTAGTTTTAAGCTTTCCTTCTTTTTCAAGGAGTGTTCTAAACAGGTTTGCTCTTACATTTGGTGCACTATCAATAGATATTTCAATAGCAAGTTTTAAATCCTCATGGTTAACATAAGTTCTTCCACAGGCTAAAGCATGACCTCTACATAGGTTGTATAAAAGCTGGTTTATTCTATCTGGTTTTTCAATAACCACATTTGTATAGTCATAGGTTTCACCACTTTGCGAATTATCCTTCCATATATTTATAGTCCCTCTAAGCTTTGATAAAAGTTTTGCACATCTGGCAATAATTTTTAGGTTTTCAATATCTTCTTTTGATTTGTCCCAGTCAATTCCTTTTGGATATTTATTCCAAAGCCCATAGAGAAAATCTTTAGTTACTTGTTTGCATTTTCTTTCTTTAATCTTGTAAGAACTACTTAACAATTGATCTGCCAGTTCAGATTCAGACTTATCTTTTGAGTTCATATTTAAAAAGAAAAGTCTAGCTCCAAGATTGCCCATGGTTTTCCAAACCCTTGGTTGTATTGGAGTAGAACCAGCTACAAGCATAAAGAGATAATCACCTACATATTCTCTTTGACCATGTACACCACTATCTGTCTGTAAACCTTCACCATCAAGCACCCTTGTTAAAAGTCCTAAGCTTTTAAGTAAGTCATCATCTCTTTCACCAAATAGCGGTGCTAAGTCTCTAATTAAAAAGAGCTTATATCTAATTCTTGGAAGTAAATCTATTTCTTTTAGCTGTTCTTTTTTAACATTAATAGCATTTGAAACAAATGAAGCTGGCGTAAACTTATCTGTAGAGTAAGTTAAGTCTTTTATTTCTGAGAAAAAGTTAATTGTAATTGTCTTACCTGCTGAAGGCACATCTATTAAAACCAGGGCAAATGGATTTGTTACGTCGTTTATAAGTAACTGAGTAATGGTAGAAAGTATTACTTCTGCTGGAAAGGCACAGTCTGGAAAGTATGATTTTATAGTATTTTTCCACTCTATAAATGTAATTTCATTTTTAGGACATTTTACTTCTTTAACCCTATTTACATCTTCAAATGGGATTACTTTTTTAGCCAGAGACAAAAACTCATCTTTTGACCTACTTTCATGAACAAACAAGTCTGTAATATCTTTATGACCTTCTTTCATGTCATCCAGCAGGTCAATTTTAAATACTTCTGGTGAATCTAAATCTATTAGTCTTCTTACAAGTTCTGAAGCTGCTTTTTTCCCTGGTTCATCTTTGTCAAAGCAAACTGTAACCTTATCAAGTCCCTTAATGTATTCAAGCCATTCATCTTTAAATGTAGTACAGCCACCTGTTGAAGTAATAGCAGGTATACCATTTGCAAGTAGAACCAAACAATCAAATTCGCCTTCGCAAATTATAATTTCTGAGTTTTCTTTAATAGCTTCAATGTTATATAGCTGGTGTTCAGAGCCTTTTGGATAAACCAGCATTTTAGGGCTATCTGAAACATCATCTGGTAATTTCCTTAGTTTTACAAGAACATGATTACCATTAATATCTTTTACTGGGATAGTTATCCATCCTTTACCATAAAAAGTACCAAGTCCAAGCTTGAACTTATTTATAAGTTCATCTGGAATACCTCTATTGTTTAAGTAAGTCCTTAAATCAACAGTTAATGCTTTATGCCAAGTCTCTACTTGTTCTGGTGTAACTAGCTCTGGCTTAGAAGTTTTTTCTTTTTTACTTGCTTTAGTACTGTTAGATTTAAGCTCATCACCAAGAAATCTAGCTAAGCTTGGAAGATTTCCACTTGAATTACACTTCTTGCAGTGATTAACTCCTGTTTCGCTTTCCATGTAGCAGTGAGCTTCACCAGGTCTAGAATCTGAGTCACAGCCATTATATGGACATCTAAATAAAAGCTCTTTGCCTAAGTCTTTGTATTCAATTCCTTTTTTATCTAAATATTCCTTGGGGTTAATCTTCATTTTAATTTTTCCTCTACTTTTTAAATTGTTCGTATTCCTCAACTGTTATCGGCTTGTAAATTGCTTTAAAAAAGATAAGCAGTTTCAAGCTTTCTTCACGAGCTTGTTCATCCGTTAAGTCAATTCCAATATGTTCTTTGCAAATCAACTTAAACTTTTCCAGTTGTCCTTCTGGGATTTGCATTTACTCGTTATATAAACGTGCCTTTATGTCTTTCAAACTTGCTGCATATTTCCTTGGATGAACAAGTGCCTCAGGTGCTCCAGACCAGTAAGCCTGGATCATTTCATCAAAAAATTGTTCTTCTTGACCTTTGTCAAAAACAAATATGGCTTTCCCTTTTTCCTTATCCTCTATCCAATAATTTGGAAAGTGAATCGCAAGATAAGCCGCAAAATGTAGATCTGAAGTCCTATAGTAAGCAATAGTTTTAATTATCATTTTTATCCTCCAGGTGTTTGCCTTGTAATAAGAGAATAAAATAAATAGAAAGCAGTAGAATGGAGGCAATATGGAGCTTCTATGGTTTTTATATGGAGTTTATATGTTGCAGATGGAGTTTATATGGGGTTAGCTTTTTTTGAGGAGTGCAATATTAGTCCAAGTTTTGTTTTAGTCTCTATCTGGTCAATAATATATGCTGCCTCTACCCTTTTAAGAAGTCCTTTAACAATTGAAAGTGGACATTCACTACCTTGATTTATAAGTGGCCCAGCACAAACATTTGTCATCATTTGCTGCGTAGGGTCAAATGTATGCTGAATATCTTTATATTCATGGATTATATCTGGTTCACTCATTAGTATTTCTAATAGCTTAATAGGATTAGTGCCAGGCACAATAGAAACTTTATTTTCTTCAAATAACAGTAAACCTTCTTTTAGGTTTAAAACAAGATTTTCAAACTCAATTACACCGCCAGATTCTTTAAGGGAAAAATGCTCATAATCTTCAGGCTCATCTATAGGATAATTAGTAGTCTTTTTAATATACTCTTTAATAAAATAATCGCTTAGATTTAGATATATGGTTGTATCATCTAATCCGCTAACCCATGCTTCCCTTTTATTTCTTGAATCAAAAATCCTTATGAGATTAGTATCATATTCAGATTTTTCTTTTATAGGTTCAATGCTTAAACTTGTAAGAGTTCTAATTAGGTCAACTTCTTTAAATATTGGATTATTAAGTTCAATACGGATTTGACTAAAGTTTCCATTGTTTTCGTACTTATCTCTTATATAGTCAACAAGTATTTGTATCTGTTTTGTATATGAGTTCTCACTATTATAAATATTACCTACAGCTCTAAAATATTCAGCATTCTTTTTTAACAATACTTCTAGATTTTCATGATTGACATCTACATATAATGAACAATAAGATTTATCAATTGCTTCAGGGTACCGATTTAATAAACGTCCTATATATTCAGGGACCATCTCATATGTCTCAAAGCCATTAGAGCGTCTATATGATGATGGTGGCATTTTATTCCCTGCAAAATCTTCAGGGAATCCACTTATTGGAACATGAATCGTATAGTTATCTAACGCTTTTTTACAATAAAGAGATTCAAAAGCCCATAGTACAGCATATGGAAACTTTTCATTATTAAAAGAAAATTGTTTAATCTCAACAGATTTTTTATTGAAGGATTTAATAGATAGTAAAAGAGCTACAAAAAATACAACATCATCTCTTATAACTTCATGCTCATATACGTTTAAAAACTTCATTCATTACATCCTTCAGTCTTTAAACTATTAAATCACTTTAAAGGTTACTCCAAATCTGAAAGTAATACTGAAGGTTTAACTTTTAACGCTTTTGCTATCTTTACAAGATTATAAATAGTAATATTTCTGGTAGCACATTCAACATGACTCATAAACGTACGATGTATGCCGGCTCTTTCGGCTAGTTCTTCTTGGGAAATCCCTTGTTTTTCCCTTAGCTTCCTTATAGTATTGCCTACAACACGCCCGATTTCTTTTGACTTCTTATCTACCATGCAAGGCAGAATAATCTTCTGCTGACTATACGTCTACACTCTAGTCGTAACCAAAATGATAAAATACAGCCTTATCTAGATTAAACAATAATTAACATTAAAATTATGTCTCCAGCTAAAGGAAAAATAAAAAGCAAAAAATCCGCTAGTTCTGGAAAAGAAGTAGATTCTTATAACCATGAAGGTAAAAAAAGAAAAAACATTCCACAAGTTGGCCTGGTATCGAGTGTTACAGATAAGCTAAATGGACGTACTAAATACCAGCATGACCCTCATATAGACCCATATTTAAGCTGGGCTGGTAAAGCTGAAGGGTTAAGTTTCGAAGTTCAAAATGTAAGTCTTCACATCCATGAAAGAATCGACCCTAAAAGGGTCATAAAACAATTTTTAAAAGAAGAAGAGCAACTTCAAGAAAAGCAGCTTTCACTTTTTCAACAGCCTATTAATGAACCACCATTAAATAGAGCTATCGATTTTTATTCACATGACCAAGACTGGACAAATAGACTAATAGCAGGTGATTCTCTTTTAGTAATGAACAGCCTTTTACACAAAGAAAACATGGCTGGTAAAGTTCAAATGATTTATATAGACCCCCCTTATGGAATTAAATACAATTCTAACTTTCAGCCATTCTTAAATAAAACCATTGTCAAAGATAACAATGATGCTGATTTACCTTCTGAACCTGAATTAATTAAAGCTTTTAGAGATACTTGGGAATTGGGTATTCATAGTTACTTAAGTTATTTAAAAAACAGAATGTTACTTGCAAATGAACTTTTAAATGAAACTGGCTCAATCTTTGTACAAATTAACGATGAAAATATTCACTTAGTTAGAACCTTAATGGATGAAATATTTAAATCAGAGAATTTCATTAATCTAATAACTTTTAGAACAACTAGTGGACTTGGAAGTAAATTTCTTTCAACCAATGGTGATTATTTATTGTGGTACGGAAAAAACAAAAAAGTCACAAAGTTTAGACAATTATTTTTATCAAAGCAGTTTGGATATGGCTCTATGTTCAAATACATAGAAACAAAAAATGGCGAAAGAAGACCGATGAATGAAGAAGAGTTAAATGAAAATATTCCTCAAGGTGGTAGACCATACAGATTGTCAGACTTGGTTTCATCAGGAAGAACTGAAAGTTGTGTATTTGAAGTTGATTTTAATGGTAAAAAATATATTCCTGGGACTAATAGAAGTTGGAAAACAAATTATGAAGGAATGCAAAAGCTAATAAGTTGTAATAGACTTGAAGCTCCTGGCAAAACTTTACAATTCGTTTACTATCATGAGGACTTTCCTGTTAGTTCATTAACTAATTTCTGGAATGACACGGTTGGTGAGTTGAACAAAACATATATTGTACAAACATCATCATCTATTATTCAAAGATGCTTACTAATGTCAACTGACCCAGGTGATTTAGTACTAGATATAACCGGTGGCTCAGGAACTACTGCTTATGTTGCCGAGCAATGGGGTAGAAGATGGATTACATGTGATTCATCAAGAGTAGCTATTACCCTTGCAAAGCAGAGACTAACGACAGCAAGATTTGATTACTATAAACTGGCATATCCTGATGAAGGAATAAAAAGTGGATTTGAATATAAAAAAGTACCTCACATTTCTTTGGGTTCTATAACAAATAATGAGCCACTTCAGGAAGAGGTCATCTATGACCAGCCCATTTTAGATTCTGAAAAAACAAGAGTTACAGGTCCATTTACAGTAGAAGCTGTGCCTTGTATTAGAACTAAACCATTTTCAGAAGCTGGAAATCATATAGAAACTAATGGAAATCAAATAGCAAAGTTTGCTGAAACAGGAAATTATAAAGAATGGATGGATGAGCTTAAAGTTACAGGTATAAGAGCTGCTGGAAATAAGTTTATAAACTTCTCTAGAATTGAGCCATTAGCTGGTACTAAATTCTTACATGCAGAAGCAGAGGTTTTAGAAGATACAGGAAAAACAAAAAAGGCTATTGTAAGTTTTGGTCCTGATTTCGGTCCACTTGAACAAAGGCAAATTGAAATTGCTTTAAATGAAGTTAGAGACTTAAAAGATAAGTCTGATTTAGTAATATTTGCAGCATTTCATTTTGACCCTGAAGCTGCTAAAGACATTGACCACATTGAAATAAAAGGAATTACTGTTCTTAAAGCTCAGATGAGTGGTGATTTACTTACTGCTGACCTTAGAAAGAAAAGAAGCTCAAATCAAAGTTTTTGGTTAATCGGTGAACCTGATGTTGATATTACTAAAAATAAAGATGGTACTTATAAAGTTAAAGTTAATGGTTTTGATTATTACAATCCTATTTCTGGAGAACTTGAATCGGGGAGCTCTAAGAAAATAGCTATGTGGATGTTAGATACTGACTATGATGAAAGAAGTATTTTCCCTGAACAAATCTTTTTCCCTATGCAAAATGAAAAATTGAGCTGGGAAAAACTAGCCAAATCTTTAAATAGTCACGTAGATGAAGAAAAACTTGAAGCTTTTAAAGGTGTTGAATCGCTACCATTTAAAGCTGGTGAAAATAGAAAAATAGCAATAAAAATTATTGATGATAGAGGAATTGAAAGTTTAGTAGTGAGAAACTTACCATAAGGATTTATTATGAGCCAAAAAGTAATAGATAAACTGATTATAAATAGCCCATTTGAAGAGCCTAAGTATTACTGGGCTTATCTTAGAGAAAAACAAGAGTTTGAAAAAAAAGAAGGAAGAAGAAAAGCTGGGTACTGGAAATCTTCTGGTGTAGGTAAAGTAAGTCATGATGACCCAGGTGAGTTTGTAGAAATAAAACTTGTAAATAATATTAGACCAAGGGTTCAGGACTGGGAAAAGAATAATTATCCAAATGTATCTGGAATAACAAGAAAATTACTGGAACATTGGCATGATAAAAATGTTAGAAATAATCAGTTTTTCTGGTGTCAATTAGAAGCTATTAAAACAGCGATTTGGCTTACAGAAGCAAGCCCAGCAGATAAGCAAGGAATTCAAATTGGTTCTGATGGTAGTGAATGGCAAAGACAATGCTTAAAATTAGCTACTGGTACAGGTAAGACCGTAGTAATGGGAATGTTGATTGCTTGGCAAGTATTAAACAAAATATCTAATCCTACCGATACAAGATTCTCAAAAAATATTTTAGTTATTGCACCAGGTATAACAGTAAAAGATAGGCTTCAGGTTTTATTACCTGGAGACCCTGATAATGTTTATAACAGTTTTTCTTTGGTTCCTGCCTCTATGTTGGAACAGCTTAGAAGTGCAAAAATCCTTGTTAAAAATTGGCATGCACTAGCACCAATAAATGAAAATGGTGGACCAAAAGTAGTAAAAAAAGGTCCAGAAAGTGATGAAGCTTTTGTAAGAAGGATTTTGTCCGAGTTTGGCACTTCAAATGACTTTTTAATTATTAATGATGAAGCTCACCATTGCCATAGACCAAAAGAAGATGATGAAGATATTGAAGAAGAAGATAAAAATGAAGAGGAAAAAGCTACTATTTGGGTTAGTGGAATAGATAGGATTCATAAAGCAAGAAAAGTCTTAAAAGCCTATGATTTAACTGCTACACCATTTAAGCCGGGTGGTAGAGGTGGACAAAGCGAAAAACTATTTACTTGGATTGTTAGTGACTTTGGTCTTAATGATGCTATTGAAAGCGGACTTGTAAAAACACCAAAAGTAGCTGTTAGAGATGATTCTAAAATGAGTAAGGATGATTTTAAATCAAAATTATTTCATATATATCCACATGTAAAAGAAGATTTAAATAGAAGAGCCGATAAAGAAGAAGGTTTACCAGACTTGGCAAGGAATGGACTAAATATTCTTGGTACTGATTGGTTAGCAGATAAAGAGAATTGGGATAAAACTAACCTGGAAGTACCACCAGTGTTAATTGTGATTTGCAATCGTATTGAAACTGCTGCTAGGGTTGAATATTCCTTAATGCAAGGGTTTACGACTGTTAGTGAGCTAGCAGATAATAATGGGCTACTTAGAATTGACCAAGATGCTTTGGATAAAGTAGAAGCTGGTGATGAAGATTCAAATAAATCAAAAAAGGATTTAGCTCAAAAGCAAAGGGATAAGTTTAATACTGTAGGGAAAAAAGGTAAGCCTGGTCAAGATATTCGATGTGTTATCGGTGTAAACATGCTTTCTGAAGGTTGGGATGCTAGAACCGTTACGCATATATTAGGGCTAAGAGCTTTTACCAGCCAGTTACTTTGTGAACAGGTTATTGGTAGAGGACTTAGAAGAATCTCTTATGATATTAACGATGAAGGATTTTTTGAGCCTGAATATGTAACTGTATTTGGGATTCCATTTACATTTTTACCAATTGAAGAATCATCTGGACCACCTAAAGAAGAAAAGCCAAAAACTAAAATTGAACCTATTCAAGAAAGAAGTTCTTTTGAGATTAAATGGCCTCATGTATTAAGAGTGGAATATAAACTAAGTTATTTCTTGGAATTAGATTGGCATGAGCTAAAATCTCTTACACTGTCATCCATGGATTGTCCTACAGTGGTGGATATTGCCCCAGTAATAGACAACAAACCAGACCTTACTCAAATTGAAGAAATTAAACTGTTTAAGCTTGCAGAAGAAGGAAGATTTAAGTCAGTGAAGCTTCAAGTAATCTCTCAAATTAGAGAACGTTTAAAAGGGAATTGGAAGGGTGATGCAGGAAGCCAAATATCTCAATTATTACAAATCGTTGAACAGTTTATTGATTCAGATAAATTAATTACTAAAGTGCCTAAGTTTGAACATGCTGAATTACTAAGAAAAATAGTTATTTCATTAAATATGCAAAAAATAGTTAACCATATAGCTACTTATATTAAGGGACAAAGCAAAGAAGCACCTGTCCCAATTTTTGATTATGAAAGACCCGTAAGAAGTACTGTTACATCTGAGACATGGTTTACAAGTAAACCTACACAGCCAGTTAAAAAAAGTCAAATAAGCCATATAGTAATAGATAGTGGATGGGAAGCAATTGGTATTGAGTTTGAAAGAGATAGGATACCTGGACTTATTTCATGGGTTAAGAATGACCACATAGGATTTGAAATATTCTATATGTGGGAAGGTTGTGTAAGAAAATACTATCCAGATTTTCTTCTAAAGTTTGAAGATAATAATTACATGATTCTTGAAGTAAAAGGAAAACATAGAGAAGAAGATAAACCTAAATGGCAAGCTGCTGAAGAATGGGTAAAAGCAGTTAATTCAAATGGTAATTTTGGTCATTGGGAGTTTAAAGTTCTAAAAAATCCTACAGATGTATTTGATGTGGTGAGAAAGCCTGGCGATAAAGTTAAACAGAAAGCCTAATTATATGCTTGATTCTTTAGTCAAAACTCATTTACTTTTAACTTACTGGAACCTGGTTGAGTAACATTTGTCTCAGCAAACCATCATAAGATTTATAATTAACCAAAGCATGGTACAAAAAACAAAAATCTTTAAGGATGAAATCTACTTAAAGATTAGTATTTTGGATAGTGCTTTTAGGGGTGGGTTGTAGAGATTTTATATGAAAGTTTTTATAAGTTCAACAGTAAAGGATTTAAAGGATTACAGATTATGTTTAATAAAAGGGTTGCAGAAGATTTCTTTGAAAGTTGTTGCAATGGAACTATGGGCTGCAAGTTCTTCGACGCCCCTAAATGTTTGTCTTAAAAATGTTAGAGATTCAGATGTTTTTGTATGTTTAATTGGTCATCATTATGGCAGTATTGATAAAAAAACTGGATTGTCATTTACTGAACTTGAGTACAAAGAAGCTATAAAAAGGAAAAAAAAATGCCTAGTTTTTTTGCTTAATAAGAAATCCACAAGGTCATTCAATATAAACGCTAAAAAACTCAAAAGATTTGTTGCCAATTTAAAGAAGAAGTGCTTTTGCAGACAATTTTCAAGCCAAAAAGAATTAACTGAATTAGTAGTAAGTTCAATATTTGGCGAAATGGAAAAAAAATCATTTAATTTATTACATTTGCCTAAGTTTTGGAATAAGTCAATGAAGATATGGGAAAAAAATTACCCGCCAGATTGGAGAATAGAATATAATCCTTCCCATTCACCTTTAGAGTTAATATTCCAAATCCAAAATATACATTCTGGTCTAAAGCACTATATCTCTAAATTAGAAAAGAGCAACAATAATCTTGAAGCTGATTTAGCTTCTTTAATGGAGAGGGTAGGATATGACATCAGTAAAATACAAAATGAGGTTCCATATTATGAAAACCCTTTTGTGAGCAGAGATTGGGAAGAATGGAATATTTATATGACCAATTTAATGAATGTTTTAAAAATAAGACTAGCTCAGTTAAAAATGAAATACTTGGAGATGAAATCTGAACAATTAGACTTTTCTTATAAGGAAATAAAAGAACTAGAAAAAGCCAAAAGAGAACTAAAACAAGTATTAATGGGAGCAACTTATATAGATTAAATGCAAGAAAGAAGAAGCAACGTGAGTACAATGATTAAAGATACTGATTTGATGTATAGAATCCACCTGGATAAAATTAGAAGATGGCTTAAAAAACTTGAATCTTTTTATATCAGGCAAGATGATTTGGATTTTGATGAACTTTTAGATTGCTATGAAATCTATTGTATATTTTGTTATCATCTTAGTGATTATTTGATTCAATCTTGTTTGTTCGACAGTAAAAAAGTTTATGACTATATTGATTCACACCTTGAGTTGAAAGTATGCAAAGATATTTGCAATAAAACAAAGCACCTAATATTAGAAAGACCTAAAGTTGATTCGAATGTGAGAATTACAAAACTCTTTGTTTCTTCAAATGTTATTTCAAAAAGACCTCATTTATATTTCGATTGGGAAGTAGAAGTTCTTGATGGAAAGATAAATCCTCTTGAATTAGCAAAAAAATGCCTTTCACTTTGGGAATCTTTTATAATCAGTTGTGGGCAAAATGCTTTACCAGTTGCATGATAAAGTTATAGTTTTAAAAAGTAGTTTTATGAACAATGAGAAAAAAGTAAAAATTAGAGAAAGCCTAAGTTTATTAGAAGGCTTAAAAGCAGCTATTGATGAGTGTAGATATTATGCTTGTTCAATAACTATTGCTAATGACTACAATAGGATTGTATCTGAAGTTTGCTTAATTATAGGCAAAGATGCTAATGCTTTTTTAATTCCTTCTAGCCACATGAATGAAGAACGTAAAACTTGTAATGTAGAAGCTGCTAAGTCTAAAGTTAATCAGATGATTAATTTATTAAAGACGATTGAAGGTTGTGGGACTGATGAAAAGATGGTAACGGCAGACAACCTATTAAAATCTATTAAGGATAAAGAGCTACAGAGTAGATGCATAGATTTACTTTCTGCAAAAGATAATTTTGATAGAGTTATCAACCAAGCAACACTAGTTTTAGAGGATAGGATAAGAGTAAAATCTGAAATTGTTGAACGGTTAGAAGGGGTGAAACTTGTTAACAAAGTTTTGAATACCGATTTATCAAAAACTGTTCTTAAAGTGAGCGATAATCCAGACGAACAACAAGGCTTTTGCGATATGTGTAGAGGAATTATGTTAAGTTTTCGTAATCCAACACATCATCATTTAACTGATAAGTTTACGAGGGAAGATGCACTTAAACAATGTGCTTTTATTGACCTTTTGTTAGGTATGGTAGATTCTGCTGAAAAGGTAAGGTAAATTACTTATATGGTAAAAGAACCAAAACAAGAAAGAAACCATTACTTTGTAGATGAAGCTGGAGACCCTAACTTTTTTAACAAGCATAAAAAAGTCATTGTTGGTGATGAAGGTTGCTCTAAAGTATTGTTAATAGGATTTATAGAAAGTGCTAATCCAAAAGAAATTAGAAAAGCAGTTAATGGTTTACTTGAAGAATTAAAAAATGATGATTATTTATCTAGGATTTACTCATTTAAAGAAAGAACTATAAAAAATGGTTTTCATGCTAAAGACGATAGGCATGAAATAAGAGAAAAGTTCTTTAAACTCATAAAAAAACTTGATTTTAAGTGCCAGATTTTTATAGCACGAAAAGATGTAAAACATTTTATAAATAGATTTGATAGTAATTCAAATAAGTTTTATGACCATGTAGTAACTAAGCTCTTTGAAAATAGACTTCATTTACATGCTGAAAATCTCATTTATTTTAGTGAAAGAGGGTCTTCTGAAAGATTAGGACCTTTGAAACATGCTATTAACTTGGCTAAAGAAAACTTCAAGCAAAAAAGGAACCATGAAAACCAAAATGAAATAAACGTGATTATTGAAAGACCACTTCAAGAACCTTGCTTACAAGTGATTGATTATATGAACTGGGCTTTATATAGAGGAATAACCACAAATGACTATAACTATTTTGAATACCTTCAAGAAAAGTACAGTTTGATTGTAGACTTATTTGACCAAAAGGCTATTGATAATGGTTGGAAAAACTATTACAGTAAGGATAAAAATCTTTTTCATCCAAAAAAAATGAGCCCTTTGTAGCTAGGGTTAACTTAATAACCACATGGCATGAAGCCAACTTTCACTATAAAGACCTCAAGAACATTGTAGACGAACTTTGCAATTAAAGTATACCCACAATACATTAACCTTAAATTAAAGCAATAATTTGAGCTTATTTAGCATTAAAAATCAAAAATAAGACTTTACACTCATCCCTTGAATCATTTTGAATCACATAGAATCAGGAACCATTAAGCCGCCATTTCCAGAAACTCATTTATTCTTAGCTTACTAAAGTTAAAATACTAGTGGAGATATAAGTTATGAAAAACCTAACATTAATTGTTGTAATTATTTTTTCTAGTTTCTTATTACCTTGCTTTGCAGATAACTTAACCACTCAAAAAATTGGTGATTTTACTTATACAAACGGTACTGTAAATGGACAGCCATACCATACGACTACTCAACAAATAGGTGGCTTTGAATATACCAATGGAAATGTTGGTAATGAATCTCTTCACACAACAAAACAAGCCATAGGAGGATTTGATTACACTAATGGAAACCTAGGAAATAATTCAGTACATCTTACCGGACAACAGGTAGGAGATTTCAAGTATGTAAATGGAAATGTTGGAAATGATTCTTACCATACGACTACTCAACAAGTAGGAGGCTTTGAATATAAGAATGGTAGCTTGGATAGCAAAGCAATTCATACCACTACCCAGAAGGTTGGTGGCTTTGATTATACAAATGGGAATGTAGGTGGGATTGGGTTAGATAATTGAAATAAGTATTGCTTAAGCAGCCATTTCCAACAACTCATTTATTTTTAACTTCTTAAAATCTACTGTTGAGGTTCTGAGAGCGTCAACCAGTAGGAGTTTTTTATTTTTAAAGTGCAATATTTATTAGAGTTGAGTTCTAATTCTTCACAATTTCAATTTTGACTTCGTCATACCCCAGAGTTTTTTTGAAAACATAATTTACTGGTTTTGAGTTAATTCAACTCAAGAAAAACAGGTTTTGGTCAGTTCGATCCTTTCTATCTTTTCTGAACAATATAATTATTCTTTCATTATAAAAAGTAACTATGGATTTTACAATTGTTTCAAAAGTAAAAGAAGGTAAGAATACTTTACATTCAAACTTTCCAGTATCCGCCCTTATCAGGCCCAATACGCTTCAATTTCTTTTCTTCTTTCAGAGCTGAAATTTGTTTCTCTACTGCTCTTGTTGAAAGATTTAAGACCTCTGCAATTTCTTTAGTAGTAATGTGTTGATTTTCTTTAATTAAATCAATTATTTTCTTCCTGGTTTTCTCCGAACCTTTCTCCGAACTTTTCTCCGAACCTTTAAACTTAACTGATCGTTTAAAAGTTACCCTACAAAAGGTATCACTTTCAATATCTGGGAATGGAAGCTTCTCTTTTTCTAAAATATCTTTTATTCTTTTAAATCCTGTTCCTACCCTTTCTGCTTTATCCATTCTGGCAAACATATCTGCTATAAGTTCATTTCTTCTTATAGAAATAGTCCCGATTTTATGTTTATTAAAAACAAAAGGCAATTCACCAGGATTTGATATAACTACAGAATTATCATTAACTTCAACCATTAAACTTGTTCCATATACACTGTAATCCCTATGAATAATTGCGTTTGCTATGGCTTCACGTAGAGCTTCAAGTGGTATTTCATAAATATCTTTTCTGTTAACTCCTTTTATTTCACTTCTTACATTTAAATGTTTTTGTAGAAATATCATTGCTTCATGAAACTGTATAAGCAAATCATCTTGAATATCTTTTCTATCATAAATATGCACTCTTTCATTCCCTTTAAATGCAATTAATGTCATTTGCGTTTGTAATATAAACTTTCTTGGTAACTTTGCAAAGAATAAAACACCTGCATTTTTAATTTGATTGTTCTTGCTTAGATTTAAGCTATCTAATATTTCTTTTGGATTTATATTTCCTAACTGTATATGAGATTCACGTAAAAAAGACTTGATTTTTTCTTTTGAAATATCTTTCCAATCAATATCTTTGTTTATTTTCTCTTCAAATGGAACTTTAGAAAACTTCTCAAAAATTGATTCCAACTCTTTTTTGCTCATCTTTTGAGTAACAGCATCTAGTCTCTTAAAGTATCCAGATGAGCAAGAATATGGCTTTTCATCTCCTTCTGGCACTTCTAAAACAACTACATTTCCTACTTGCTTTATAGATACAGAAATACTTGGATCACAATTTCTTCCAAGGCTAATAATTTGTGATTTAAGATGATTTGTTAATTTTTCTCCTGAGATATTGCCATTGTCTGTTATTCCTAAAAGGATTTTTCCACCTTTTGAATTTGCAAAGGCTACTATGTCCTGATCAATTCTGGAAGTAAAGTGTTCTTTAAATTCAGTTGTCAGGCCTTCTCCTTCTTTAATAAGTAAATTCAATAATCTAAGATTCATATTGGTATATTAAAACAGTTCCTATAATTGGGATATGGTATGGAATTGAAGGGCTCTGAAACATTATATATAAAGAAGGTCATTGTTGGCAGTAAAATAAGGCTATTAATAGATGAATCAAGCTGTTACAGAAAATAAACCAATTCTATCCAAAGAAGAAAAGATAAATATATTTATGTCTTTGTTTATACACAGCTTTAAATCAATACTATATCAAAGAACATTTAAGAGGAAATAGGATTATTGGGATTTATCCTATTTTAAAAGAAAATACTTCTTGGTTTGCTGCTAACAAAAATTATCACACTAATAGTTGAATTAAATTGGCTGCAATAATTCCCATTACAACAAAAATAATATACAGACTGAGTGCTAGTGTTTTAGATACTTCTTTCCAAAGATAAATCATAGGTAGCATGCTGTAAGTACCTAGTGTAAACAGAAAAAGCATTACATATGGTGCTGGTACATGGCTTACAAAAAGATGATGAGCAACTATTACCTCAAGTGCAATTGGAACGGGAAGTAATACTGTTACCAAGGCTGTTAAAAATAATCCAATAAAACTAACATGCCCAAAGATAGTCTGAAAAGGGATAAGCTCAACTGCAAAAGAACTGATAACAGCAGCTACTAACATCATTGGTATTGCAAACTTAATAAGAGATAAAAGATTTTTACCATAAGTTTTTAAAACACCATTTAGGCTTTCTAATATTGTTTCTTTACAAAATGAATCTTTGAGGTCAATTGCACAAGCCCCTGTTTCTTCAAGAGGGGAGGGTTGTTGTTTGCGATAAAGCCAAACTAATAATGGCACTATTCCTAGTAACAATATAGCAATTAGACTGTAATGAATTAGTCCAAATGCCAAAGGAAGTGATGCAAAAACCATTGATACGACTAAGAAGTTTAAGGTTGGTGAACTAAACATAAAGCCAAGAGCTGTTTCAATTTTATTTTGACTACGGGTAATTCCACAGGCAACTGGAACTGCACAATTTACACATACTCCAGCAGGTGCACCAATCATAATGCCTTTAAGGGTGTTGAGATAAATATTACCTGTCAACTTTGGTGGGTAAAACTCAAACAGTGTATGAAGCAGTGCTCCCATAGCTAAACCAAAAGTCATTCCTATTTTCATTGACCATATCCAGTTAATAAATGATGCAAACACACGAGCCCAAAAACTATGTTGTTCTGCCATAGGAATTAGCTCTAATGAGTTAATAAAGGAATGTGGAGTTAATGTATTGATGTGGGCAGCTTTTTCCAAGAGCTGTGGATAACGTGAGCCAAACCAAAATGTTCCGAGTATTGTCGCTGCAAAAATGATTAGAAAAAATAAACGAACATAGCACCTCCACTGTTCTTGTCGGTTTGTTTCTAAGTTTTCAAAGGTTGTTGCTTTAGCTGACATTTTAAATATTTATTTTAACATTTTCACTGACTAATATCATCAATTATAAATTCATCTCTGACGTTCTTGGATGAAACAAGCACGAGATCCTCGCTATAAGAGAGCAAAATTAAACCTTGACCTCTTTGTGGTCTTTCTACTAGTTTTTTATTACCTAGAACTAATAATGTCTGTTTTGCATCAGAACACTGTCCAATAAGTTTTATTTCAACTCCAGTTGTTTTTAATGGTAAATCCACAGAACCGATCCTAGTTAATTCTGGTAAATTAAATTTGATAATTTGATTTTCAGTTAACAAATACATAAACTCACAATCAAATGCAGTTTGTTTCCCACCTAAAGACTTAAGATCTAACCCAAACTTCCCCTGTGTTCTACTTGCTTCGCTGTTACAAGGAAAAACTGGCGGTAAAAAAGTAACTATCAATATTAGCAACCCAAAAAATCTTTTTTTTATCATTATTTCTCTCCTTAAAACATTATAAAAAATCTAAAAGCCACAAGTAACTCTAAAACCTCTTTGAGTTTCTTGAGTTGCTGGTGTAGTGCTGATATTTAAATACAATGGCGATCTTGAGTTTAAACCACTTGTCCATGAGCCTCCACGAACAACGCCATATTGTTGATTTGTAGATGAGGTAAATAATTTTCCATCATTTGCTCCACCGTTTAAATCAGTTACATTAGTATTTGTACCTCTTATTGGAATTCCAAGTCCTTCAAAATCTATTTGTGCAGTATCATTGCCAGTTGCTACATCACTAAAGCTAAAAAATGTATTATTTAATGTGAACGGTAAAGATTCATTTGCACCTTGATATGGTTCATCAATTATAGTTCCATCTTGAGTTTTTGTTACTGTAAAATCAATCCACTCTCTTACATTTCCTACTAAATCATAAACTTGAAAATCACCATCAAATGTATCAGCACCAATCCCATTCCCATCATCTTTTATAGAATCTGCATTTAAGGCTAGCAATTCTCCAAGTCCGGCTAAGGAGCCAAGTCCAACATTTGATACAGCTGTACTATCCAGAAAATGCCCCCAGCTTTTATATCCTGTTCCTGTAAGGCATCTTCCACTACCAAGAAGACCTTGAGTAGTATCATTTGTACAGGTAAACAATAGACTATCTCTACCATCTTGACCAGATCTTGTATTTCCCCTCTCATTCCAACCGCTTGTAGCAGTTGCACCAAGAACTCCTTTTTGCTTTGTATATCTGCCAATTAAATAAAGTGCATACCACTCTCTCATTTTAATTAAGTGACATTCACCAAGATTAGTTATCTGTCTGCTACTAGCAGCTCCTTGAGCTTCAGCTAGTGTTAAGTTTGTCCATGGAGCAATAGTTCTTTTGCTTATAGGAATATTTGAAGTACCTTCACTAATTGCTGAAGCATCAGACCTTGATGCTTCGTACTTATCCACCCAAAAACCACCATAAACTATTCCATCATGAATAAAATATGGTATTTTAACCATTCTAGTCATGTCACCTGTAGTAGTAGTAAAGTTCTGTTCGTTAGAATCATTAATCCAGTCAATTATTATTTCTTGGAGAGGTTTAATTTGAGGAGCATTACAGTCAAAAGTGTTAAATGTTCCATCTTTATTTATATCTTCATTTGCATCATTAATTCTATTTCCATTTAAGTCCCAACAGTTAATTCCTGATATTCCGGTTTCACCATTGCAGATATAATCAGTCTCAAGAACTTCAATAGAATCTAAAATCCCATTTCTGTTTGAATCTAGCCCACTTTGTATTTCCTTTCCACCAGTTGCACAATTTGAGCCTGCTGGCTCATCGCTAGCAAATACCAAACTATTTAACCCACTTATTCCACTGTCACCTGTTTCTCCTTTTTCTCCATCACAAACATAAGCAGTTTGAGAAATCTCTGAAGAATCTAAAACCCCATTCTTGTTTGCATCAAGTCCACTTTGTATTTTCTCCCCACCAGAGACACACTGTGAACCAGCAGGTTCGTCAGTAGCATTTACTAAACTGTTTAAACCACTTATTCCAGCTTCACCGCTAGCTCCATTACAAACATAAGTAGTTTCGGAAATTTCAGAAGAATCAAGCACGCCATTTTTGTTCGCATCAAGTCCACTTTGAATCTTCTTTCCTCCAGTTGTACAATTTGAACCAGTAGGCTCATTAATGGTACTAACCAAGCTATTTAATCCGGCTGTTCCTGTAGCTCCGTTACAAACATAATCTGTTTCAGCAATTTCTGAAGAGTCAAGTACATTATTTTTGTTTCCATCAAGTCCACCCTGAATCTTTTTTCCACCAGTTGTACAGTTTGCTCCTGCTAGTTCATTTGTAATTTTCACTAAGCTACTTAATCCACTTACTCCAGCTTCACCACTAACACCATTGCAAATATAGCCAGTTTGAATAACTTCAGATAAATCCAGGATATTATTTTTGTTTATATCAAGACCACTTTGGACCTTCTTGCCACCAGCTTCACAGTTTGAACCAGCAGACTCGTTTATAGTATTCACTAAGCTATTTAATCCACTTACTCCTATAACACCATTACAAATATATTCAGTTTCAGTAATTTCTGAGGAGTCAAGTACACTATTTTTATTTGAGTCAAGACCTACTTGAACTTTCTTTCCACCAGTTTCACAGTTTGAGCCTGCTGGCTCATTTGCAGTTTTTACTAAACTGTTTAAACCACTTGTTCCAGCTTCACCAACAGCACCATTACAAATATACTCAATTTGGGTTACCTCTGAAGAATCCAAAAGACTGTTATTATTCGAGTCAAACCCATTTTGTATTTTCTTTCCTCCAGTTGCACAATTGGAACCACTAGATTCATTCGTAATATTAACTAAATTATTTAAACCACTTGCTCCTGTTATTCCTGTAGCTCCCACTGCACCATTACAAACATATTCAGTTTGAGTAATTTCTGAAGAATCAAGCACGCTATTTCTATTTGTATCAAGCCCGCCTTGAACTTTTTTCCCGCCAGTTTCACAATTTGCACCAGTAGGCTCATTTGTAATTTTCACTAAACTGTTTAAACCACTTGCTCCTGTAGCCCCAGTGTATCCTGTAGCTCCTAAGCAATCTTTAACATCAACAAATCCATCTCTATTAGTATCTTCACTTGAATCTTTTATTCTATTTTCATTTAAATCCCAACAATCAATTCCTGCTTCTCCTTCTATACCAGCAGCACCCTGACAATCAAAAGGATTACATTGATTATCTTTATTTTTATCTTCAGTAGAAAGATCACAAGCCATATTTAAATTTAAATCCCAACAGCTAAAACCAGTTTGTCCCTCCGTACCAGTTTCTCCTTTTGGAATTCCGTAAGTTATAGTACATGCAACAGGATTAAGATCAATAGTGGCTTCAGAGCCTGCTGGTAATGTAACAGTCATAGTTATCGGTGTTGCATTTCTATCATTGCAAAGACCCATTCCACTGGCACCACTTTCCCCAGTAGCTCCACTTTCTCCAAGAGCTCCATTAAAACCAACAGGTATTCCAAACGTCAAATTACATTTAACAGGATCAAAAAATGTAGTTGCTTGAGAACCAGGAGTTAGATTATTTGTAAAAACCATTAATGTATCTGTCGAAGTATTACAAAATCCCATAGAAAGTAAATTATTACTTTGGTCAGGGCTTACATCTATGTTTTCAACAGCTCTACCTTCATCTTTACTTCTTGGAATACCAACTGTTAAATGGCATAAAGTAGGATCAAATACACTTACCGACTTTGCTTCCGGCAGCAGCTCAATTGCATTTATCATAAGACCTGCATCAGAATCATCACATACCCCGATTGCACCTGAACCTGTGGCTCCTGTTACATCTCCAATAAATACTCCATTTAATAATGTTGAAGTTTCATTAGCCCTTAAAGAGCTACTAATAGTCACATTATGAAAGCCTGGGGTGTAATCTTCAGGAAATAATACTTTAACTTTTAAGGTTTCTTCATCTAAACTTTCTACTTCTGCAATGTCAGTAATCTGGACTTCTTTTCCATTAGGATCATAAAAAGAGACCTTGGTAAACAAATCCAAACCTTTTCCCATGATTGTAAATTGACTTTCAACTCCAGCATTTATTACTGATGGAGTTATTGAATCAATTCTAAAATTCTCTTTAGTTATAACCTGAGTTTCTGTTTTTCTAACCCCGTCAACACTGACCCTCAAACCGTATGAACCAGAGAAAACACCCCTAACTGGTACTTTAAATATCTTAAAATTATTTCCTTGAATCAATAAAGGTTTAGCTGAACGCTTCTTCAAATTAAACTTTGTTTTATTAATCACTCTTTTTTTTCTTTTGTGATAAACACCATTGTTATTAAGATGACTAGCTCTTAACCTTTGTAGTGGAAGTATTTCAAGACCAAATACTTTTCCAGACTTTTTATCTACTTGTAGCTTATTACTTTCTGCCCCGGTAACTTCTACAGAAACTGTTTTTGCATCTGGCTGTAGAAGCAAGTCAAGCGTATTAATCCCTTGCAATTCAATATAATTTTTATTGTGCCTAAAAGAAGGGAGCCCTCTTGTACGAAAATTTTCCTCAGTAACTTTTGAATATACAGGCGACACACTTGTTGCAATTAAAAAAAATAAAATTATTAGACTTGGATTCAAATTTTTTATTTCCTGCTAAAAGGATTAGAAAATGCTAACTGTATAGAACCATTGTCAGATTTTTTTACACCCTTTCCTTCTAAGAGGTTGCTATAAATACGATGAGTTGGATAAGCAAAATCAATGTCGTCGTGTTTTGCAAGCTCTTCTAAAATTTCTTCTGAAATAAGTTCATGAGTATTTCTTCTTTCACGTGGTAGGCATAAATACCTAAGAGTAAGTGAAGTACCAAATGGTTCAATTTTTGTGTATACGGTGGGATCCAGAGAAGAAATATTAATTAAAAACTTTTTGCTGGTTTCAGAAAGGTGTTCTTTGGTCTCAATGGATGTGCTTCCAGTATACTTTTCAGTAATTTTCTGCAAGATGTTTTTAGCTTTTTTCCAGTCGCTTTCATTTGTAATCAATACCGGGATTTCATCCCATATAAATTTAAATCCTCTATTGTAATTAAATATCATTTCAGTAAAAACTTTTCCATTCGGGATATGGATTATTCTTCCGGTAAATTGCTCTGCTTCTACCCAGTTTCCAACCTCCAAAATGCTGAACTGAAAGAGTCTTACATCTACAACATCTCCTCTGTGTTCTCCAATTTGGATCCTGTCTCCAGCGTAAAATGGTTTTCTCCACATGATAAAAAACCAACCCACAATATCCATTACCATATCTTTTAATGCAATAGCTAAACCTGCTGTGAGGAAACCCAGAATCGTTGATAAGTCTTTATAGTTATCAAACCATAGTATGCCAAAAATCACTATTGCTAAAGCAACCGTAATGTAACTAGATGTTTTCTGCCAATCATATCTTGTTTTGTAATCTTCAATCTTCTCATGAGCAATCTTTAATATGCGATTTTGAATTAAAAATAAAAATATAACTATTAACAAAGTACTTATGATTTTATTTGTTAAGTTTTCATTCAGATTTAAATTATTTTCAAACCATTGGTATATATAATGCATTAGTTCATTTTATACTGGTTAATTACTCTTGTTAATTCAGCACGTATGTTACTTAACTTAAAATCTAGTTTAATAATATTCTTAGCTATTTTTGTACTTCTATTATTAGTTAGTTCAAAAGAAGCTGCTTTTGCTCAACAAACCATTTTTAATGTCCCATCTGCAGATGTTACAGAAAAGGGACATCTTTTTTTAGAACCTGAAGCTCAGTTCTCAGATAAATTTGGACTCTTTACCGGATATGCAGCTTATGGAATCGGACATCATACTGCTTTAAATCTTACAGTAACAGGCGTAGGAACACGTAACATAAGAGATGAACTTTTATGTCTTGGTTCTAAAACTTATATAGATTTGCATAAAGAAAGTGAAACGAAATTCACTACTGGATACTTAATACCTATTTCTCTTAGAGGAAATGGAGTAGGCGGATATGTTTACTCACATTTAAGTACAAGACTGCCAAAAATTAAAACCAGAATTACATCAGGAGTTCTTGTGGCTACTACAGTAATATTTGGAAGAGATGTAGTGGCATACATAGGCGGTATTGAACAACCGATTACAAAAAAATTAAATCTAATTCTTGATTACACTTCAGGTAGTCATCCAAATGCTCTGCTCATATCAGGATTTTCATACAAGCTTCCTTCAAATATAGTCTTTGTAGGTGGATATCAAATCCCTAATAACAGACGTACTGCCAGGAAAGGTTTTGTAATTGAAATGGTGAAGAATTTTTAATTCATTAGAAAATATCTTTTACTTCTTCATTAACTGCGGCAAGGTTACATAGAGGTTTACAAGAATGACATGATTTAATAAGTCCTGTCTTGGCGAGCGATTATTTACGTACTGAAACATATATCCACCTTCAAGGTTTACATTCTCACTAATTTTTTTATTAATTCCCGCAAAAAGCCAGTTTCTGTCAAAACCTCCTTGCGGACCCTGTGGGCGGGAATTAAAATTAATAAATATTTCATCCCATGTTACAAATGTCCATTTTTTTTCTTTATCAATTGGAACCCATGCTCCAATCCTATAACGTCCACGGACTGGTACACCACTAATATTTTCAATAAATCTTTCCTCTAATCTAAATCTATTTTCAAATCTTAATTTTGAAAAATTGTTGCTTAGCTGTACTTGCTCCCATATTCTGCTTCTATTTGAAAAAGGATCAAACCCCGGATTCCATGAATAGCCCTGAGTAAAAGAAAGAAACTTATTTAAATTATAAGTTAATGAAGGTCTTATAAAAAGTTGATTTAATTTTGTAACGTTATCCTGTATTCTGGGAGCAATTTCTAGCTGACTACTAACTTTTTCATTTATTGGAAGTGTGATAAAAACTGGTGCCCATAAACCAAGATCATTTTCAACTGCTTTGCAAGAACAGTCGGAAAAAGAAATTAGTAAAATTATTACTGTTAACAAAGTTAAATATTTACACATATAAAAAATTAAGAATTTATTCTTTTCATAATATCTGATTACATAGGACTACATAAAGTTATATAAGCTCCCTTCTTAAGAGATAATCTTTAAGAATTTAAGATTCCTTTGTGAATAACTACAAGACTTCCCATCATATGTCCAAGTTCGAGCAACCTTAACTAAAAAAGTTTTGATTAAAGTCTATAAACTATATCTCACTACAGATTTACTTTTTAGTGTAAATATCTAAGCCAAATATAAATTGTGGAAAGAGTTAATGTTTCTATTCCAATCAGAGCACCAACTTTAAAATATTCAAAAAAAGATATTGGATGCCCAGCTCTTTTTGCCTGATCAGAAATTAAAACGTTTGCTGCTGCACCAATTATTGTTATATTTCCACCAAAACCTGCACCCACTACCAGTGACCACCAAAGAGGGTTTAAGTTAGTGTAGTGTTTTCCAAGGTCATTTATTAGTGGAATAGCTGTTGCTGTAAAAGGGATATTGTCTACTATTGCTGAAACTATTGCAGAAAACCAAATAAGTGCTAGTGTTGTAGTTTTAAAATCCCCTTTTGTAATCTTAAAAACAAGCTCTGAAAGATAATCTATAGTACCTACTTTTTCTACAGCACCAACCATAATAAATAACCCAATAAAGAAAAATATTGTAGTCCATTCAACATCATCCCAAATGTGTTTCTTATTTTCAAAAACTAAAAGTAAAGAAGCACCTGTAATTGCAATAGTACCTGCTTCTAAATGTAAAACCCCATGAAATAAAAACCCAATAAGAACTAGACTAATTACAATCAAAGACTTAATCATAAGAGATTTATTTGTTATAACTCCATCTAGTGGCATAGATGATAGTTTTTTTCTGGCTTCTTTTGAAATCACCAACTCTTTCTTGTATAAAAAGTATAGAGTAAGTAATACTATTGGAAAAACCAAAACTACAAGAGGACATATATGGATAATAAATTGATTGAAGTCTAAATTAGCAGCACTTCCAATCATAATATTTGGCGGATCACCTATTAAAGTAGCTGTACCACCAACATTTGATGCGATAATTTCACTAATTAGAAAAGGTACAGGATTTAATTTCAATTCATTTGCTATATATAAGGTAACTGAAGCAATTAAAATTACAGTTGTAACATTGTCTAAAAAAGCAGATAAAACAGCAGTAAATATTGAAAAATAAAATAGAAGTAAAACAGGATTTCCATTTGTTTTTTTAGCAATGAATATTGAGTACCACTTTATTGCACCTGTATGTTTAAGGATATTCACAAGTATCATCATTCCAACCAGAAGAAAAATAACATTGAAGTCAACATATTCAAATGCTTCTTCTTGAGTTATTACTCTAGTAACTAAAATGGCCGAAGCACCAAGAAGTGCAACAACAACACGTGGGATTTTTTCAAGTGCTATAAAAATGTAAGCAATGATTAGTACAAGATTTGCAAAAATAAAATTAAAAGAGTTCATATGCAACTACTTTACACTAAAGTATAGTTATTGGAGAAATTAAACAAGTTAGATAAAATGATATCAGGCTAAAAATGAAAATATTTGATTTGAAAACAAGAAACTTGGCTACTTTACTGGGTGAAATAAATAAAGAAGCAAAGCTTAAACTACCATTTATACTTCTTACAATTTTTTCCTGTTTAATAGCAACACTTGGCCTGCATTTAAATAATGCTTCTGTAGTAATTGGTGCAATGATTATTGCCCCACTAATGCAACCTTTACTTGCTATTTCAATAGAAGGGCTGACTGGCGACCTTGAAAACCTTAAGGATGCAGTAATAACAATTAGTGTAGGAATAATTACATCAGTTTTAATTTCAGCACTTGTTTCTTTAATCATAAATAGTCCTGAACCTACAGCAGAAATAATTGCAAGGACAAAACCTAATCTATTAGATTTAGGTGTTGCAATCTTTGCAGGAGCTACAGGAGCTTATGTAAGGTCACAGGAAAAACTTGTTCAAACCATTGGTGGAGTTGCTATTGCAGTGGCATTAATGCCACCCCTCTGTGTAGTAGGCTATGAAATAGCTCATCATGATATTAATTCAACGATTGGTTCAGCCTTGTTATTTATTACAAACTTAAATGGTATTCTCCTTGCAAGTTGTATAACATTCTTTATTTTTGGTTATCATAGATTTGTTCAGACATGGAAATGGTTTGTTTCAACAGCATTTGTAACTGCTTTAATTGTTGTGCCTTTGAGCTTTTCATTGGTTGATCTATATAAAGAATCAAAACTTAAAAGAGAAGTGAAGCAGGTCTTAAAAAATGAAACTAAAACATTTAAACGAATTGAAATTGTGGAAGTAAGGGTAACAAAGTTCTTAAACCCGACAGAAGTAATTGCTGTTATTAGAGGAGATGGTCAATCAATTACTCCATATCAGGTAATGCTCATAGAAAATCTTTTAAAGGATAGAACAAAAGAAAACATAACCTTTTCAATTGAGGTTATACCAACTTTAACTATTATGAGTGGTGAACCTTAAATACAGCTAAGATAGACCTAATTCGATTCTGTACAATCAAGCTACTTTCGCAAAAATATAAGGTTTTTCTTCTATAATACAAGTTCGAACTTCCTTAACTAGGGGGAGTTAACAAACGTTGTTGGAAACACTAATGTAACAGTTGTTATTCCTGCTGGTACTGAACTTAATACTAATACAGTAAACAACTTGAATGGAATAACTGTTATTGCTGATGGCGGAAGTGTTATTTCAGGGTCTACAAATCCGGGTATTTCCGATCTAGTAACTCCTGGCACTTTAGTAGAAAACACTGCAATCTCATTTGTTAAAGCTACAAGTGATGTTTCTAATCCTATTCTAAATAATTCTTCTGAGATTCCTGGATTAATCCCAAGCGAAGATTTGTACGGTATCCCAACCTCATATACTACAAATACGGATATTAATACAAATGCAAAAGTTGTAACTTCTGATGGCATATTAAAAAATGCAAACCTTGTTTCTATACCTACTTCTTTAGAAGCTCAGATAGCTGTTTCAACCACATCATCTTCATCAAGCAGCGGTAGTACAACTTCTTCTTCAAGTAGTAGTGGAAGTTCATCAGGCATTCTTGTTAGTTCTTCCTCTACAAGTGGAGGAATAGTAACGTCTACTATTCCCGTTTTCAATCCAAGCAATAACTCACAAGTTCAACAATTAGAAACTGCAGTAACTAAAAATCCAAAGGTTATCACAGGTGCTGGTGCTGCTCCTCTTTTAATAATTCTTGCTGGTGCAAATGTTTCACAAGACTTGCTTTCAAAATTATCAATGACAATAAATGCTGCTTCCCCAACTTTCCCACCTCTAGACCCCAGTAAAGTAGTTACTATAACTACTGATCCGGAAAGTGTAATTAAGAGCATTCAAGATGCACTTGGAGGGATAGGCAACTCATCTACAAGCGGAGGAGTAACTTCTTCTAGTGGTGGGACTACTACATCTACTAGCAGTGGAAGTACTTCTACAAGTGGTGGAAGTACAACAAATAATTCTTCTGCTGATTCCAGTGTAGGTAACTTCATTAATAACTTAGGTACTGTTGATATAATTCAGGAAGCTGCTTTAAACAATACCCCCGTTACACCAACTCTAGTAAAAGGAGATTTTGCTGAAACACCATTTTGTAGGTTGATTCCACAGTAATTATCTAAGCTGCCATCTCCAGAAACTCACTTACTTTTAACTCATTAGAGCATGGCTGGGTAACATTTTTCTCAGTAAATCATCCCAAGATTTATAATCAACTAAATCATGATACAAAAAGTTAAAGAAGGAAAAGCATCAGTAAAAAATCTTTTTCCAATATGTGTCCAAATACCTAAAAGCCTCATCAATATTTCTTTTTGAGGATTTACATTCATCAGCTAACTTTGCATAAACTTTTTCCCAGTCAGCAGGTGGTGATTCTAATCTCTCTGGCAAGTGATGCGTTCCACGATTTTGAAATGTTCTTTCTATGGACTGCTTTAAAATTACTTTTCTAAGCTTGCCATACTGTATAAGTAAAGCCAAATCAAGCAAATCTTTAACCCTGGAATTATTTCTTTTATCTTTTGGATAAGTATAAGAATGTATTTTTTCTGCAAATTGTTGTTCTCTTGGAATTATAGCTACTTTTGCAGGTGATATTCCTGCAAAGTTCAAGAGATTATGCCCCTTTTGCCAGATTGGTTTTGAGATTATTTCATCGCCAATTCCTATATCAAGATGAAACTTGGTGAAAGTTCTATTATCAAGCTTTGCTTCCACTGGATATCGCCAGCCGCCATAAACTGGCTGATGAAGGTCTTGATATGAAGCACCGATTAAAAATTGAAAATAATCTTTTATATCTTTTTGGGCTTCTTCTTGAAGCATATCCCTAATTTTTTCTTTATTTATCTTTTTCTTTTCTGGAATTGAAAGATCTATATCTTTAGTAGTTCTTGCAATATCATGCAGATAAAGTTCAAGAGCATATCCACCTTTGAGTAGCCATTTGTTTTGCTTGTTTTTAAAAAGTCTTGCAAGCAGTCTGTCAAAAGCGACTTTTCTTCTTAGCCTGTCCAACGCAACCCCTTCTTTTTTAGAAATATTGCTAAGCCTGTCTTCAAGAGCACGTCTAAAAGCATAAGCATTTTCATATTTTTTATTTTGTTCTTTTGTCATAAATTAAAACAGATTCTTTTTAATGTTTTCAAGCACTGTAGATATTTTACTTCTAACTTTTGTATTCATATGTGCTTTTTGGAATTGTACAGGTCTTATAAGTCCTTTATCAAGTGCATCTCTTATAACTTGCTCCAGCTGTTCCAGGCTAATACTTTCCGCAACATCAATTATAGTTTTAATTGGTGTAGTTACAGAAAAATCATCTCTTGTTTCTATTTCTTCGGGCTTTATATTTCCTTTATGATAAATAATTCCGCTTGGTATTTCTTTTCTAAACTTTGGCGGGACAGTAATATTTACTTTAGCTGGCATTACATCACCAAGCTCATGTACTACCAGGGCACTTTCATGTGAAATTACAGCCTGTGGATTTCCTTTTTTATCTCTGCTCCAAAGAGACCACCTTATCAGGTCATCAAACTGAGAAGGAATAAAGTTAGCTATTTTAAAAAGTCCTCTTTCTATTTCAATCCAGTGCTTCTGTTCTTTGTGATAGCTTTGTAGCCTGTAACTATACCCTGCTTGAAGTGCTTGCCCAGATGTAAAATATCCGCCTTGCTTTTGAGCAATTTCAAGTAGTTTTTTCTCTATTTTCTTATTAGTCCACATAGTGCATAAACCTTACATAATATGTAAGTATTATACCCAATTAGAAGGTAATTATAAACACATAAACCTTACATATTATGTAATATTACTTATTTTGCCTGTAAAACCAAAAATATAGACTTTATATTTAAGCAGCTATTTCCAAAAACTCATTTATTTTTAACTTCTTAAAATCTACTGTTGAGGTTCTGAGAGCGTCAACCAGCGGGAGTTGAGCTAAATCAAAGAGAGTACCATATGAAAATGGTTACTCTCTTTTTTTATTTGTTAGTCAGTTTCTTCCAATTGGGTTTTGGATTTGAAGGAATAAAACATAAAATAGTTAGAAAAGTTCTTAAACCTTAACCAAATCTATCTTTGAGAACCCTCAATTAGGAATTATAATTGGGATATCTATATTCTTTTCAGATACCACTCCCTGATTATCCTGAATAACTTTAATAGTGAATGTCCCCGGATTTGCCTGAAATATTTTTTCTAACTTGTTCAATGACTGAACAGTAATTAAAACTTTTTTTGAGTTCTTAACAGTAGTTAAATTAAATGTACTAGGTAAAATCGTTACGGCATCTTTTGGTAAATCAGTTTTTATAGTTACCTTGCTATCCAGTAATCGGTCAAATATATTTTCTCCAAGGCTAATTTTTAAAAATGTTCTAGCTTTTTTATTTTGTTTAAGTTCTATACCACTTAGTGTCGGTCCTTCAATATTTAAATTAAACTGGCTAGTAGTAGTCTCGGACGAACCTGAAGGTATTGAAGTAGTATTTGTATCTTGTGAGGAAGTGGAAACAAATGTTGTTACGCTAAGCGGTGGCAAGCGGTCAGATAAGATATTGCCAGTGATTGAAATACTATCAGTTGCTTTTGGTTTTACACTAGCTGAAGTTAAACGGTATGGAGTAGCCATTTTGTAGCGACCATCACGAAGAGTGACATTCAGTGGAATTTCAGTATCAGTTTTATTGATTGCAACAATATACAAAACATTCTGGTCTTTCGTACTTTTCATTGCATAGACTGAAAGACGTGCAACATCAGGATTTTTTACCATAAGGGAAAGGTCACCAACCGTACTCCCTTTGCCGTCATAGTCCAGATACATCTCAAATGCACCTATAGTGTAACTATCTGGGACCTTCAAAGGATCTATAAGTCGCAGCAAATTTGCTGCGAATACTTCTTCACGACCAAAAATCCCAAGAACATCAGCTTGTGCAATGCCATCAGAGATATGTACCCCATCACCATAGTTGTATTCACTGATAGCCAGCTTTGTTCCTGGATAGTGAGCTGCGATTTTTTCTTTTAGCCAGGGAATAAGTCGGATCGGTGTTGATCCATTATAATAATCCATAGTAATAAAACTATTTTCAATATATGTAGGATCCCAAAGAGATCTTGGAGCTTGTACCCTAGCTTCAATTTCTGCTTTTGATGGATTTGCACTTTGCGATGGTTCTAAAGAGCCGCTGTCAATAAGGGGCTTGCCATTAACTGTTATATCTGGATACCAATGAAGATCAAGGACATCTATAATTCTTTTACCTTCTGATGCTTCAAGTTTTTTTGCTGTATCAAGATAAAAGTCAACATAAGTATCCCCCGTAGCATCAGGAGCATCTTGCAGGTTTATCAGTTCCCTAAAACCATATGCAACAAGACCAAAAACCAAGGACTGGGGAGCTAACTTTTTAATCATTGTGCCAAAACGTTTTGTTCGCTCAGCCATTTCAGCATAGGTTGTCTTTGCTGGATGCAATAATTTATGAGTATCATTCCATAACCCTGGTTCGTTATCAAGGGTGTAAAAAATCTTTTTCCCTTGTGCTAGAGTATCCTTAAAAGTTTGTTGTATAAAGTTAACAAACTCATCTTGATAAACAAATTTATCTGATTTATCAGGACTCATTGATAAGAAGCTGTTTTTGGTTGCTTTATTTTGAAACCATCGTGTACTAGTATTGGTAGCTATTTCAGTAACTGTGCCATTTTTATCTGCGGCGACATAATCATTTATTGAAATTGTTATTAAGGCAGCTGCACCAAGGTTATGTGCGGTAGTAATTCGTCTTGTTACTGCATCTGCTGGTTCATCACTATCAGGAAGACCTAGCAGGGTATCAATTCCCTTACTACTGTTTCCTCCACGATATCCAGCGTTAGAGGCATTGTTTTCCCAATTGTACGTGGTCCAAGTATCTCCACCTGAACGAATGATAGTTGGTTTTGGGAAATGTGACGGTCCTGGTGAATATTCTAAATCTTGGAGGCCATAAATATACGGAGAAATTGGTGTTTGAGGTCCTTGCAAGTCAATACTTACATCTGTGGCCAATACGTTAGATGAAGCAATCCATGTCACAGCTATTATTGCAGCTGTTATTGAAATAATAAATTTTGTTTTTAAGATTTTAATAGCTTTGTAATATGTGAAATTTCTACTTCTAATTTTATTTACCACCAATAAAATAAACTTAATCATTCAAATCTATAGGGCTGAACATATTCAAGTATCTTTCCTAAAGTAGATATTTAGCTTATTAAGAATTATTTAGTTCAAACTCTTATCACGAGTAGATTGTCAAGCAACTTTCCTGAAAATATAAGGCTTCTCTTGGATAATACAAGTTCGAGCAACCTTAACTAAGGGGAGCCAAACTTGTCAAAAGAAAACACAGAAAGAACCTCTTTTGTAAGGGGTTCTTTTTTGTTTGGGATATTTAACGGTACTGTGTACTCTATTTCTACCTTTGGATGATTAACAGTGATTTTTTTAACAAATGACCTTATAAAACACTTTTGTTCTGTTATTAAACTTTTATTTAATGTGTTTTTTAAATCATCAACATATGGCTTGACATCTTCTATTGTTAACTTTGGTATTTGACAACCATCGCCAACTTTTAAATTAATTTCTTCATGTTCTGCAAGAAGGGCATTTTTATTGGCATTAAGTTCCTTTAAGCGTGGAGCAATATCATCTAAGTTTAATTTCCCAGTTTCTAAAGACTCATATAGTTTTCTTGTTCTTTTTTCTATATCACTTAATTTGCTTTCTATTGATGTAATAGTTTCACTGTAACTAACTCTTAGTATTTTTAATTCTTGGTCAATAAGGTCTACAAGTTGTACTATATGGGCTTCGGTTAAGACTCTTTCCTTGATAGCTTTTATTATGAAGTCATTGGCTTTTTCAGTGTTGTAACTCTTATTTTTGCAAACATGTTTTCCCATATTCAATGAATTGGGGCAATGGTAATATCTAAATTTCCCTGACTTACCACTAACTACTTTCATTTTTCGATTGCAACATTCACAGAACATTAGTCCAAGTAATAAGTGGTTGCTTGAGACTTCTCTAGGGTGTATTTGCTTTGGACTCCGCCTTGCCAATATTTGTTGAACTTTAGTAAAAGTTTCTTTATCAATTATTTGTAGATCGGTTCAGTAAAAAAATAAGTACTTTAGATAAACAAAATATAAGAAAGGTTTTTACTGAGTGTATAAATGATAAAACAGATGATTCCAAAGTACGAAGTACTGCAATCATCGCATGTTTACTACGATACGAGGGCTTGGAATTGCCTCTTGATGAATTACTGAAATTATCGCTTGAACGACTAAAAGATAGAAATGATGACATTGATCTACGTAACTCTGCAGCTAAAGTTGTAAGCCACTATGGCAATGAAGATATATTAGAAGATTTAAGAAGACTACTTGAAGCAGAGAAAGAAAAACTAACTACTAATGGAGTTCCTAATATACAATCTGCAGACATTGAGTTTCTTAGCCCATTGACAAATGCTATTTTAGGCATTGAAGAAAAGAATAAAAAATCCTAGGACAAATCATTAATATGCAATACTAGTTAAAAATATGAAAATATTTACTCCCCAGGTTTCTAAATTAATCCATGATGGAATTTTTGTTGGACGAAAGCCTCAAGCAGTCTTTGTTAGAAAACACAACCAGTAAGTTAACCCAGTAAAAAATAAGACAAAGGTACTTTTACAATATTGTTTGTTTTATCTAAAAGAAGTTCATTAGATGACAGCACAAGTCCATAATCACATTTTCTATTTTTTGTAGTTCTTATAGCCTGGCTACCATCTTTATTGCCTAATCCTACTTCTATAGCAATTTTAAGTTTATTTTCAACCTGCAAAATAAAATCTGCACTTTTTTCAGAACTATCATAAGTTAAAGACCCTCTTTGTGGTACTACAAACTCTCTATAGAAATAGAGCCCACTAGCATCTTCGAGTAACTTACCTTGCCTTATCTGTGCAGTAGATTGGCTACCTGATATTGAAAGTAACTGCCCTCTTATAGAAGGGCTCATAAATAAATACTTAGATGGCTTTTTTACCTGACTAACATTTGAACCATAAGGCGGAACTCTAATTAATAGCTCTGCACTCTCAAGATATTTAAGAACATTAGCTATTGTAATGGGAGTAATAGAGAGGAGTGAGTGTAATTTGTTTAAGCTCATCACATCACCTGATTCGGCAAGCAAAAATAACAATCTTTTTATAATTCCAAGTGTAGTTTTATTGAACGTTGATAGCTCTTTTATGTCATTTATGACTATTTTGTCTAGTAAAGTATTTATTGAATTGTAGAGTAATGTGTCATCAGTCTCATTGATTAAAAATGGTAGATTTCCTTTGGACAAGTATTCATTTATGCTGAACTTGTCGACTTTAGACCAGTATTGATTGATTTCTTTTTCTGCAGATTTTAATTTTTGAAAGACTACTTCTGCATTTTGAGAATAAAATAAAGCTTGCTTTATTTCTTGTTTTAGATTTTTTATGGGATATATACCATACTTTATGGTTTGAAACTCAGCAAAACTCATTGGAAACAATTTCTCTAGGTAAGCTCTACGAGCAACATCTGCATTTGTTTGTAGATGTAGTGCTGATGACCCACTACAAATGATGAAAACCTTTTTTGTTCTGTCATAAAGTGTTTTAAGTGTTATTGCCCACTTTGGGTCTGATTGAACTTCATCAATAAATATAAAGGTAGGTGCATTCAATTTTTCGTAGCTTGTACCTAGCAAATATTCATAACCAGCAATGATTTCTTTAAGACTGACGTTTAGAATATTCATTGCATCATCTAAAGCTATGTATATTTTGTTTATGTTGTTATGCTCATTAGATTCTAAGTATAAAAAGAGCTGTGCTATTACTGTAGTTTTACCAACCCCTCTGAGCCCTGGAACTATGACCCATCTTTTTTCAGAGGATTTTTTTAAGAAGCCATCCACATACTGTTTAAGTTTTATATAGATACTTCTAGTAGGATAAGGCTTGCCAGAACCAGATTTAGTCAATCCTAAGAGTTTAGGCTTAGCTTGAACCAGCTGGTTCTGGAGATAGTTAATCAATTCTTGGTTAATTGCCATTTTTATAGTGTTATTTACATATCCAGATTACTAATGTAGAGAACTATACTAGTAACCCCTATTACTAATATACCATACTATACTAGTAAAATAACTATTCAATATTATCACGATTTAAGGCTTAATGATGAGTTTTAAGGAGATTTCTCTTTCCAGGATATAAGAAACTGGTTGAGTTAATATTAAGCCGCCATTTCCAACAACTCATTTATTTTTAACTTCTTAAAATCTACTGTTGAGGTTCTGAGAGCGTCAACCAGCTGGAGTTCGCCTATTAAAAGAGGAAGTACCAGATTAAAAAATGATACTTCCTCTTTTTGTCTATGATTAAATAAACCAATAAACTTTTGCTTTAGATTGCTGCTCTACACTCTAAACCAATAAGGATAAATCTATTTTCCCATAGCTGCTTTTGCAGCTTCAGCATCATTTAAAAGCATAAATGCATCTTGTTTTGCCATAAATGCCTTATCCAATTTAATGGTAACCGCTGTGTCTACATTAGTATCTCTTTTGGTCGGTGCTGGAGTAAGTATATCTGCAACAGATTTGTCATCCTTCATTGCTTTGCCTAACTTGTCACTGATTGCTTTGGCCTTGCCTGCACCAATATTTACTTCCATTGGATTTCTAATAGTTTTTCTAAGATCACCTAAGTCAGCCGCTACAGAATGTGCATGGAGTAATGCTTGTTTGTAATCAGGAGGTTCTTTCCCTATATCTACTAATATCAAGAATTCATCTTGAATAGCAAACGAGATGTCACCTAGTCTACGTGAAACACTTTTTAATTCTGTAACATGTCCCCAGCCACAATTTCCCGGATCTGGATCAGCTTGGCCATTTAATGTTCCATGATAATGTCCAAGAGGTCCGGGACAATTCATTCCTTCACCTACACCTATTCCACCAACATGTCCATCTGCTTTTGTCGCTGGATTACTAGATGAGCCGGCTACCACCATCCCTGTAGTAGGGTCAGTGGTTGTGCTAATTTGTGTACCAGTACCAGGCCCATCTACAATAACGTAAACAGTTGCACCTCCAGAGCCGGTAGCAGTGCCAGATGATGTTGTACTACTACCAGGCTGTCCTCCTGATGTTTGATATAAATTATTATAATTAATGTTTGAACTTGAAGCACTGATGTTTATAGATGTACCAACTACAATTAAAAATAAAACCCCCAATAAAATTCTTTGCATTGTTTAATCCTCTGTAATTTATTCCTTAGTTTTAAATCTCCAATATAATAACCTGGAAAAATATATGTTAGCAAGTTACCTGTCAGCATAATGAGTTTATTAAAGAAATTATTTGATATTTATTCTCCCAAAAGTCCTAAAATCGTCTTGCAAGCCCGTTGGTAAACCAAACCCGACACTGTGCAATCAAGTTGCTTTTTTAGAAATATGATGGTGGAGTAAAATAAGCTATGCAACAGTTGGTTTTAAAATGTAGTTGATTAGATTCCTTCATTGCCAAAATATTTTTTACCACAATGCCTGAAAACCATCACCACAAAGAACATAGTCATACTCATACTGCAATAGATGATGTTGCTTTAACTACTCAACGAGGTATTTGGGCAATCAAATGGTCGTTTGTAATATTAGCTGCTACTGCATCATTTCAACTTGTTATATCTCTAGCATCGGGAAGTATAGCCCTTTTAGCTGATACAATTCATAATATTTCAGACGCAGCAACAGCTATTCCACTGTGGATTGCTTTCTCTCTTGCAAACTTAAAACCTAGTAAGCGTTTTACTTACGGTTATGGGCGTGTAGAAGATCTTGCTGGCGTTGCAGTTGTTTTAACTATATTGGTAAGTGCTATAGTTGCTGGCTATGAATCTATTCTTAGGTTCTTTCATCCACAAGAAATAAATCACTTAAATGCAGTTATCATTGCAGCAATAGTTGGCTTTTTAGGTAATGAAATTGTTTCTATATTTAGAATTAAAGTTGGTAAAGAAATTGGCAGTGCTGCACTTATTGCTGATGGGTATCATGCACGGATTGATGGCTTTACAAGCTTAGCTGTGTTGTTTGGTGCTATTGGTGTTAAACTTGGTTTTCCTTTAGCTGATCCTATTGTTGGTTTAATCATTACAATCATGATTTTAAGAATCGTTTGGGAATCTATCAAAATGGTTTTTATACGCTTATTAGATGGTGTAGAATCAGAAACAATTGATGAAATTAAACATACAGCAAGTCATGTTCCTAAAGTCAATAATATTACTGAAGTTAGGGCAAGATGGATTGGGCATTATATTCATGCAGAATTAAATGTAACTGTGAATCCAAAACTTTCAGTTGAAGAAGGACATAATATTGCTAAAGAAGTTAGACATCAGCTTATGCATAATTTAAAATATCTCTCCAACGTAATAATTCATATTGATCCAACAAATGAGTCGGGAGAGATTCACCACCGCATAATAAATCATACTCATGATGATCTACCTACGCACTCACACAACTAAGCTTAAAAAATAGTACATTTACTCTTTTTGCCACTTATTTTACTTAAAAAAAATGGGTGGATTTGTTTCTTGGTTGATGCAATTATAAACGAGTTACCATATGAAATGCATATGCCAACAAGAGTGATAGATGATATTGATTTGTGTAAGAGAATACTAAAAAAAATAGGCATATATAGCTCAGCCAAAGGTGATTTTACAAATGTGGCATCCAAATGCAATGAGTTTATTAATTATATTGAATCTTAGGGAATAGCAAAAACCACTTTTGATTATCATTACGCAGACAAAAGATTGTGCAAGACAATTGCAATAGCAGGAGAATACAACATTGTAGGATTTGAATGGGATACAAACATTTTCTTTTTACCATTCCAATGTGCTCATAAGAGCAAAGAAAATTTAAAAGATGTGGTTGAGAAGATAACTATTGGAGTAGAAGATTATAGGCACAGAATGGATAATTCAATCCCTGAATGGGTTAATGAGTTTAAGTTTGAGAATGAAATAAAATTGAATAGTAAAATTGACAGTCACCTTGAGAAGGTAGATAAGTTAATAAATGATTTAAAAGTATGGAATAGCTATAAGGGTATTTTATGTCATATCAGAGAAATCTGGCAGACCAAACTTGTATTTAAAAGTTCTCCCTATTGGATCCTGAGGGGAGGAGTTTAGATCTAACGGGAGCGCAAAGCTCCCGTTTTTCATTTTCGCTTAAGTTTTTGTGAGAATTAGCAAGTTCGAGCCTTGAATATTCCTGTTCAATAGGTTTTTATTTTGCTCAAATTGAGATTGTACTCAACAAACTAAATATTTACTCTACTCTTCACTGATAGCTTCTAATACTTTGCTTGCAGCTCTTTGACCACTCATTAAGGCACCATTCATTGTTTGTCCCAAAATTAGACTTGTATGCTCTCCTGCAAAAAAGATTTTTCTAAATGGCTTGAGCAAGAAGTTCCAGTATCGTGTTAAATATCCTGGTGGAAAATATGAAAATGCCCCTTTGCTAAAAGGATCTTTTACTCTATCTACTACTCTTGAAGTAATTATCTTTTTTTCAGTGTTAGGGAATATTTGATCTAACTTATTTAATACATCCTTTGTTTTATTAGCATCAGTTAAGTTACTTACTTTTAACCCACCAACACCTGGCGTATAAGCTGTCAATATTCCTTTTTCTCCAATTTGATTACCGGTTGGTTCCCAGAAGGCAGTGTTATCAAAAGATGTAAGTATTTCAAAATCAAGGCCTACATCTTTTTTATAAAACCTGGTTTCAAATTGATTAATAACTTTTACAATAGTGCTATAAGGTAATTTTTTAATTGCACTAGCTAAATCAATTGGCAAAGAAGGAACAAATTTGATCTTGGTTAAAACTGTAAATGGAATTGCTATTATCAAAAAATCTCCTTTTATTGTAGATCTACCTCGACCATTTGTTGCATCTTTAAAAGTTACTTCTATCTTTGGTTCTTCTAAGTAATTTATCTGTGTAACTTTGCTATTCAAAAAAACGTTATTTCCATTTAGCTCATTTAAAAAAGCTGTTGCTAGTTGATCGTTGCCACCCACTACTCTTAACTGTTCGTCAGCATAAGGTTGTGTATAGTCTATAAGTGATATTAGCAAAGAAATCTTATCCATAGAAACACCATATTCAAGTTCAATAAGTAAATCAATTAAAGACTGCTCATTTTCTGAAAATCCTTTATTGTCTAAAAATTGTTTTATTGTAAGCTTGTCTATTCTTTTTGCAAAGTTACCTCTAAAAGGTTCTTCTAAAGGTAATTTATCAGCTGGTTTTTTCTTAGCCTCACTAAATTTTTCTCTGGCTGCTCCAATAACATCTCTTAGTAGAGATAACTTATTATCCTTAAAAAGGTAATTAGCTCCCGTTATATTTATTGTTTGTAACTTAAAGTCTTCCAAATATTTTAAAATAGTTTTCTCACTATGAGAAATAAACTCTGCGCCACCTTCTGCATATTGCCCATCTTCAAAGTCTCTTATAGTTTGAACTCTGCCACCAACCCTATTTCTAGCCTCAATAACAAAAACTTCTTGTCCTTTTTGTGAAAGCTCAAAGGCTGCTGCTAAGCCTGCAAAACCTGCTCCGATAACAATTATTTTTTTCTTAGGTCTTGCAAAAGCTAAATCATGTTTATTTAAGTTTGAAAGAATTAGACTGCCTGCATAAGCAGTAGCATATTTCAAAAATGATCTTCTCGAAACAGGTAATGCATTGTAATAATTATTTTCTTGATTTATAGGCATTGTAAAAGCAGATCAAAAACTGTTTTTAATATCTTACTATAATCAGTACATTGAGGTAAAAACTACCTAACGTTAAATAGCAATATTAATGAAGAAGTAATTAGAGGCTAATATCTATGTAGCCAGAGGAGCAGGTGTCTCTGTTGATTGATCTGCTGCTGGTGTTGTTGATTGATCTGTTGCTGGTGTTGTTGATTGATCTGCTGCTGGTGTTGTCGGTTGATCTGCTGCTGGTGTTGTCGGTTGATCTGCTGCTGGTGTTGTTGGTTGATCTGCTGCTGGTGTTGTTGGTTGCTCTCCTGTTGCACTTACAGTTGTGTCTTGTTGCGGAACTACAGCAGTAAACTGATTTGGATTTATGGAGTCCACTATAGCAGTAACAAGGTTATTGGTGGATGTAGAATCTGTAAAACCTAACGACTGGACTCCTGCATCTGATATGGCACTTGATATATCAGATGATAGAGCACTACTACTAACAGCATCTTTTGCCGCCTTAGCTAAATTTTCAGCAGGTAAATCAGCAGGTAATGTCACAGTAAATGTTTCTACAACTTTGTCAAGAAATGCTAAAAGGGTATCTATATTAAGTTCATCTGTTTGAGCTTTTAAGTATTTATTCTCATTAACTACTCTTACACTAGGTTGACTTTTATTTATTAAAAAAGGTCTAATTGCAATATAAATGGGGGTACTTACAGTTGTAGCATTATTAATGTCACCACTAACAATGTTATTTTGATCTCTATTTTTTATAAAGCTTATCCTTGATAAAATTATTAAAGGTTTATTATCTATTAATACCTGTGCTTTTAGTTGAACATCAGATTCTGAATAATCAGCAGGAACTTCAAAAAACACTTTACTTGAAATTTTATTACCATCTACGCTTCCAAGAAATTGAAAAGTTTTTCCAATAGTTGCTCCAGCTTTATTTGCAATATAAGTCTGGCAATTTATTTTTACATCTGAGTTTGTATTTATACTACTGCTCAGAACTGATAAATTGTGTAGAAATAAGGTGGGGGGATTTAAAGTAACTTGTGCTTGTAGAACTTGCCCTTTACGCTTAGCAACCACACGATAGAGTCCTCGCTTTAATTCATTTGCAGCACCAAGGTTTGATAAATCTACATGAAGCTCTCCATCTTTTAAGACTCCTAAAATATGAACTCCCCTTCCATTGTTATTAGTTACCTTTTCTGGTTTAATCAGTACTTTGTGATTAAAACCTGATGCATTTTCAATAACCAGATCATTTCTTGATAAATCTAGAGAGCTTAAATTTAGTATAGAATCTTTTAATGTAAGTTTTCCAGCAGTATTCTTTGCAAATACATCAGAAGTATTTGAAATAATAATTAATATTGATAATAAAAAAGTTAAAACAAAATATTTTTTAATTTTTTGAACAATTTTCAACTTAATTCCTTTTCCACAAAGCTAAAGCTTTATATACTTATATTTCCCTATCAATATGTTACTTATACTAGTTATTTCTGACATCCTTATAAAATTAATTTAATCATATGCAGGGTTAACCCAAGCAAACTTTTGTTCATCATGGGTATCTGATTTTTACTCCTTAAAAACTTATATTACTCGTCATAGAAAAGTACTCTTGATCTATATTTTCAAATCAAATCTTACGCGGTGTCATCAAAACATTATTAGACTCTTATAATGCTTTAAATTCAAAAATATTTTCTCTGTCTTTCAATGACCCTTGAAAGATTCTCCATGTATGTGTGGTATGTTTACTTTTCTGTACTAGAACAGGATTGTCAACTTCATGCCAAATAAAATTCACTTTTATGTGTTCAGGCTCCTCCTGAGAAATAATTATCTCCCGAAAAGCATTTGGATATTGAACCAATGCTGGAGCAGCCTCATGAACTTTATCTTTAACAAAAAATATTCCTGCAGCATGATAATGTCCAGTAAACACACCAATTACATTTTTATAATTGTTAATAAGTTTTATGAGTTTATTTCTATCTCTCTCTAGAACAGTGCGTTCCTTACTTACATAAGGTGGATATAGTGGAAAATGGTAAGCAACAATTACATATTTATCTTTGTTTGCTTCAAGCTCATCTTTTAGCCATTTAAGTTGTTTGTTATCTATTTGTCCATGAGCTGTATCGATTCTATCAATTGCTCCATCAAGACAAATAACCACAAATTTATCCTTTGGTGAAAATGAATAATAAGACATGTGATTTGCAAAGCTTGTTGGATTTGCAAGCTGGTAAAACTTTTTAATGAACGCACTCTTATCTATGCCAGTTCCACTTACATCGTGATTACCCAGTAAAGAATATGTTGGATATTTTAATGACATTGTAATCTCAATATATTTATCAACAAGTTTTTCATCAGGAACATCTACTAAATCACCAGTTACTAAGACAAAGTCTAAATTTTTAATTTTATTTATTTGTTTTACTGCAGTACTTAACAAAACCTCTGAATCGTGTAATAATTTTCCATGGCTAGCTTTAACTGATGGTTTTTGCAGGTGTGTATCAGAAAGTTGAACAAAGTGTAAAAGTATATTACCTTTAACTTTTATAGTGCTTGGTACTGCTAAAGTAGTTATATCTGCAATAGCTGATGACTTAATTCTTGAAAGAGAATTAGAATGTATTGGAAAACTTGATTTAACACTTGGTGTTTGTTCATAATTTGGTTTTGCATTTTTAATACTATAACAACCACAGACTTTATGTGGAGGATTACCAACTGATTCACCTCTACATTCAGTATCAAGTGGACAGGGATATTCGTCATTTTCTACACATTGCCCTTTAACTCCAGCATGACAATCTGTGTAAGCAAAAGCTTGGCTATTAAAATTTTGTACTGATATCAATACAAAAACTAACATTGATAAAATTAACTTACTAATAAAAAATCTCATGTTTATTAATTAAATTACTTGACGAATCTACACCTCTAATTTCCCCCTGGTTAATTATCCTGCTATTTTAATATAATACCGCATAAATTAGCTTTAGAATTAGAGAACTCCGGGGACAACCCCAAAATCTCATTTTTACTGTAGGAACAACCCATCTCTAAAAATTCTATGAAGGGTAATAAATAAATAGCCTTTGTCAAAGGCTATAGGTCATAAGCAAAAGTAAACCATTTTAAATGGACTAGGTATGCCAATGTATAAAAAAGTACTTATAGTTTTACTGATGGTACTTTTAACTGTACTTTCACTAGAAAGCTGTTCAGTAGTATTTGCTGATGTAGGGGTTGTAACACTTGATCTTAAAAATATATTAATAACTGGTAGTATTTTAGATCCAGCGAAAAATATTTTAGTTATTAAAAATGCCTATGGTTTAAACAGAATTACTAGTATTAAACCTACAAAACTAACATTACCTAATGGAAGGACAGTTAAAGTAAAAGGGATAAAAAGTGATAACGAACTTAAAATTGACTTAGGTTCAATTGAACCCGCAAACTTAATTCCCAGTGGAGAATATTATATAACGGCTTTACGTGGAAACAGAAAATTAAGAACAATATTTTACTATGATGCGCCTACTGTAATAATAGGGAAGGTAAGAGTCCCTGTAGGTAAAAAAGGTGCAGCAAAATCAAGAATTATAAGAGAGCAACTAGCTAATCAAAATCTATTAAATGATAAAATACCAGATGCAATAGTGGGACTATTCGATGAAAATCATCAACCAATAGAAAATGTACCACAGATATTGGTGTCAGGTGCTAGAGAGAATGGAAATAATGTATACCAATTTATAACTGAAATCCCACCTGGTGTAGAAGTTTCACATGCTGTAATAAAAGCACAAGTAGAAGCTCCTACTGTAACTGGTGTAAGTAAAAAATTTAATTTAAGTGCATTAGTCTTTCCGGAAGATACAGATCTAGTAAACATGCTAATTTCAAATGTTGTAGTAGATGTAGCGAGCACTACTGCAACCAATGTTGTAACAGCAACCCTTACAAAGATTGTAGGAGTTACAAATAGCCCAGATATCAAACTTAAAAAAACTTATTTATCAGCTCTTAAAGCAGCAGCATTGGGCAGCGATTTAACTTCTACTACTCAAACTATGCCATTGACTTCAAATCAAGATACAATTGTTGACCATGAGAGAACAGTACAACAATCAATAAATCCTGTTAATAATACAACTTTAACAATTGACCAAGCATTACAGCAATCTGAAGCAGCATATGAAGTTAATTCAACTGATCTGTACAAAGAAATAGTTAATGATTTGAATCAAATTAATGGTCTAGGCAATGATATTTCTAATATTGCAGCGAACATTGCTTGGAAAGCACCTGAAATCATAAACAAAGCCCCAGAATATCTTACTGATGAAAATAAAGTAGACAGTACTTCAATAAACACGTATGCTGCAGGATATTTTGATCAAAATAAATTAAACCAAAGTGATCCTCAACCCTCTTTAATAATACAAGCTCAAGCATACACACAGGCAAATGTTATACCCGGGTCGTTAAAACTTCCTGATAATCCTCAAACCGTAATTAGTGCTTTGCAAAATGGAAATATACCTAAAACAGAATTTAATTCAGCATCAGTTGACAAGTTAAATCAATTCCAAGATCTTGCTAATCAAGGATTGGTTCCAAATCTATCTACAGGACAATTTAATACAATACCAATTCCTCCTGGAGTAAATGCAAATATTGATCAAATTAAGATACAAGCTCAGACAGATTTTCCTAGCAATGTAAATGTTAACTTTCAAGCAGCTCCTGGCAGTTTCCCCAAAGGAGATCCAGGTTCATTCCAATTTAATGCATTTCCTGGTGTATTTATGCCACCTGATTTAGCTTTTAAAGCAATTCTTGCTGATCCTAATTTAGTTAATAATTTTCAATATCCATCTGGTCTTATACCACCGCAACTAGGTAACGATGGTATGGTGACAATTGGATTTATACCATCGACTATAATAGATAACTTTAGTAGCAGTGATAATCTAAAAATATTTGTTGGCAATGGCAAATCTCAAGATGTTCAAGGGAGTGTTTTTGTACTTAACACAAATAATCAAGAACAACTACCCGCTCAATCTAATACTAATGTTGCAGTTTTTGATCTGGCTAAAGATATAGATCTACTAATCAACTCACTACAAAACCTTGGTAGCAAAAATATAGATCAGATTTTTGGTAATTCTGCTATAGTATTAGCAGGAGCACTTAATCCAACTTCAGACACTAATAGTGTACAAAGCCAACCACAACTAGCTATTCCAAAAGAAATATCTGATTTAGCTAATAACTCTGTTCAGTTAGGAAATGTTCAATTTAATGATATACCCCCTGTTAATTTAAATACTATTGTTGATACAGCTATAAATGGTTCTACAGCTAGTACTCCTACTTCTGGTGATGCAGCAACAAATGGTTCTACAGCTAGTACTCCCACTTCTAATGTTGATTTAATAGGCATATTTATCAATAGTAGTATTAAAGATCCATTTCTTTCACCAAGTAGTGACAGCTCATCTTCACCAGCTAGTAGTCCACCGACTGATACTACTACTTCTGCACCACCGACTGATACTACTTCTGCACCACCGACTGATACTACTTCTGCATCACCACCTGATACCTCAGCAGCGCCTCCCTAACCCTAGTTTTTATCATATCAATTAGCAATTGCTATATTAATTAAAACCAGAACTTATATTTTTATTCCAAACTTGCTTAATATAAATGTGTAAACAGCATAAGCAATAAACATAATTATTGAAGATGAAAACATTGCCAAGCTAAACTTCAATTCTAGCTTTAACAGCACTGGTAACATTACAAAGAAAAGTAGAGAAGGTAATATTGCCCAAAATATTCCCTGTGACAGCTCTGTGACTTTTTGTACACTATGGGTGTCTCTATAAAGCCAAACCATAGCTAACATTGAAGTAAGTGGTAGTGAAGCTAGGATAGCAGCAATAGGAGTAAATCTTTTTGCTAGTTCAGAAACACCAGCTATTATAAGAGCAGAAACTATAATCTTAATAATAAATTGCATGAATTATTTCTTCTCCAGTGAAATCAGCTTGGTCGCAATCTTAGAACCATCTCTCAGTTCATCATTTGTTCTGAGCACTATCTTGTTTCCTTCTTTTAGGTTACCAAATACTTCGACCTCATCTCCAATATAATTTCCTGCTTTAACATCTACCCATTCAACAGTCTTATTTTTCTCTCTGATTATAAATGTACGTTCTGTTGTAGTAACAAGAGCTGTAGTTGGAACAAAAAATGTCGGCTCTTGTCGGTGAACTGTCCAAATAACTTCAGGATACATGCCTGGTGAAAGTAATCCTTTTGAGTTGTCAAAATCTAATTCTATTTGTTCTGTCCTGGTTTTGGGGTCTATTGACTGAGGAAGTCTACTAACAGTAGCACTAAAGAGTTTTTCAGGAAAAGCAGATACAGTAAAATCAACTGTTCCTCCTTTTTTTATTCCACTAACAGCATATTCTGGAATAGGAACTACAACTCTAAGATGAGAGGTTTGGTCTATATGAAATATTGGTTTTGCTGCACCAGCACCAGATGGTCCGACTAAAGCCCCAGTATGAATATTCCTTTCTGTAATTATTCCATTAAAAGGTGCTGTAATTTGGAGATAGGATTTTGTATCTTGGAGTGATTTTAAATGTGCGCTTGATGATTCAAATGCTCTTTGAGCAATTTCAAGTTCATTGTCAGAAATAACTCCTGGTGTTTCTGATGCAGCCTTCAATCTTTTATAAGTTCCTTCATCTGATTGGAGTTTAGCTTGTGCTTCAGCGATTTGAGCTTCTAATTCTGGTGCAGTCAAACGCATTAAGAGCTGTCCTTTTTTTACTACTGAGCCCTTGTCAACATAAATATCTTGTACAAATCCCTCTATTTTAGGAAATACATCAACACTTTCATAAGCAAGTATTTCACCTGGGATACTAATTTTCTTTTCAAGCTGTTTCTTCTTTAAAGTAAAAACTTCTACCCTTGGAATTGCCTTATTATCAGAGGCTTCTTTAATACCTTCTAGTTTTAGCCCACAGGAAGTTAAAATCGGAACAACTAGAATACTTAAAGTTAATATAATGATGCGGTTCATAAATCTCCTATTTAATTGTTGCATAGCAAACACTTTCTGGGTCAGTTGGGTCTAGTGAAGTGGATTTAATACTGCTTTTATTTTGTATAATCGCAAAAATCATAGGTAGTATTGTTAATGTTGAAAAAGTTCCAGCTAAAAGTCCCCCGATAACAGCACGTCCTAATGGTGCAGTTTGTTCACTGCCTTCACCAATTCCCAGAGCCATTGGTAACATTCCTACAATCATTGCTATAGATGTCATAAGAATCGGTCTTAAGCGTGTTTTACTTCCTTCAATTGCACTAGCTATAGATGAATTACCTTTCTTTCTATATTCCTCAGCAAAAGTAACAAGTAATATTGAATTAGAAACTGCAACCCCAATAGCCATAATGCTTCCCATGAATGATTGAATGTTTAATGTTGTGCCAGTTATAAAAAGTAAAAATAGTATCCCACTTATTACCCCTGGAATAGTAGACATAATCACAAACGCTAATTTAAATGACTGAAAGTTTGCAGCTAATAATAAAAATATAACTATGATTGCAATTAAAAGACCACCTCCAAGTTCGTTCATAGCCTCTGTCATTAATTGGATTTGACCTCTTACAATAACTTTAATTCCCGTAGGTACAGAACTTACCTTTTTTAATGCAGAAAAAATATATTTAGATATACTTCCCAAATCTTTACCACTAGCATTTGCTGTAAGAGTTACCATTCTTATATTATTCAATCTGTCATATTCTCCAACAGTAGTCCCTTCACTTAACATAGCAACATCACTAACCAGTGGTCTGACTCCTCCACTTGGTATTGCAGGAATATTTTCTAAGTCTCCAATACTTGCAACTTGTGATTGTGGAATCTCTATTTGTACTTGATATGCTGTTCCCATTGCTTTATCAAGCCAGTAGTTTCTATCTGTAAAACGACTTGAAGATGTAGCAGCAACTAGTGAACGACCAACCTGTTCTACTGTTACTCCTAGTTGACCAGCACGTTTTCTATCAATGTTTATATTTATTGTTGGATAATCAAGAGGTTGCCCAAATTGTAAATCTCTAATGTACGATATTTTTGAAACTTCTTTTTTAATTTCTTTTGCATATTCTTTTGCTGCACCAATGCTTTTTCCAACAACTGCTATTTCAATTGGAGTTTGTGTACCAAGACTAGTAATTTGACTTATTATGTCAGCTGGTTCAAAGGAAATAGAAACATCAGGCAATTCCTTTTTTATTCTTCCTCTAAGACTTTCTTTCAGCTTTTCAATACCACCATTTGTTTTTTCTTTTAAGGCAATTGAAATTACAGCTTCATGAGGACCACTTGTCCAAAGGTAAATTGTGTTAATTGGATAACTTGGGGGTTGAGTACCAACAAATGCTAATGAGGTCTCAATGTTATTTTTTCCTACCTCTTTATGAATGACATCAATGACATTTAATGTAATAGCTTCTGTTCTTTCTATGCGTGTTCCAGCAGGTGCTCTTAGTCTTAGTTTAAATTGCTTGGTCTCAACACTTGGAAAAAGTTCAGTGCCAATAGTTCCACCAATAAGTAAAATTATTACTAGTACAATGGCAAAGTATAAAACTAAAATTGTTTTTTTTGCATTTAATAAGTTTTTCAGTGTTATAGAATATCTTTCCCTGAAATTATTAAATCCTGTGTCAGAGATTTTTCTAGTATCCTTACTTAAATAAATTGCCATTATTGGAACAAGTGTTTGTGAAAGTAAAAACGATGCAGCCATTGCAAATGCAACAGAAAGTGAAAGTGGAACAAACAAAGCACGAGGTACTCCACCCATAAAAAATGTAGGAATAAAAACAGCTAATATACAAAACATTGCTAAAAGTTTTGGCATAACAATTTCTTTAGCTGAATCAACTACAGAGTGAGCTATAGATTTTCCAGAAGCAAGATGATGTTGAATATTTTCAACAGTTACTGTAGCCTCATCAACTAGTATTCCTACTGCAAGTGCAAGACCACCTAAGGTCATAATGTTTATAGTTTGACCAGCTAAATAAAGAGCAAAGATACTAGAAAATATTGCAATTGGAATTGTGATTACTACAATCAATGCACTTTGCCAACTTTGTAAAAACAACAATACTACAATGCCTGTAAGTAATGCACCAAGAGTTGCTTCTATACTTAGCCCACCAATTGCATTTCTAACATAACTAGATTGGTCAAACTCATAAGATACTTTTATATCAGGTGGCAATACTTCTCTAAAACTAGGTAGGGCTTTTTTAATTTCATTTACTACTGTCCAAGTTGATGCGTCTGCACGTTTTGTTACTGGAATATAAACAGACCTATGTTCATTTACAAGAGCATATCCTGATACAACATCAGCTTTATCTTCTACTTTCCCAATATCTCTTAAATAAATTGTAGGTCCTTGTCCTAATTTAATAGGAATATTTTCTAATTCTTTTATATCTCCTACAACTGAATTAATTGGAGTCAATTTTGTTAAATCACCAGTTCGCACATTTCCAGATGGAATAATTATATTGCCACTATTTATAGCCTTTACAACTTCATCAGCAGATAGGTTATAACTACGAAGTCTTTCAGGGTTTACGCTAATTACTATTGTTCTTTGATTGCCACCAAATGGTGGTGGAGCTGATACTCCTGATAAAGATGCAAACATTGGGCGAACTTTAAATAAAGCTAAGTCTTGGATTTCACTAAGTGAGTGGGTTGTACTTGAAAAAACTAACTGACCAACTGGTACACTTCCTGTATCAAATCTCATTATAAAAGGGTGAACAGTGCCTAGTGGCATAAATGCCTGTGAGCGATTTACTTGTGCAACTGTTTCTGCAAGTGCTTGTCTCATATCAGTATCAGAATGAAATGTTAATTTGATTAGTGATATTCCTTGAATTGATTTTGATTCTACTTCTTTAATACCTGTAATATAAAGAAAATGGTATTCATAATAAGAAGCAATGAAACCCTCCATTTGAGATGGGTCTAAACCTCCATATGGCTGTGCAACATAAATAACTGGCAATCTAAGATTAGGGAAAATATCAATTGGCATTTTCTTTAACGCAATAACTGCACTCAAAGCAATAAATAAAACCATAACAAAAATAGCTATAGGTTTTCTTAAAGCAAAGAAAACAAGCCCCATTTATTTATTCTCCTTGTCATTGGACTGTGAAAGTGCAAGAAAAGGTTTAATATCACCTTGTGCAATTGAAACATTTAGTAATGCTTGCCATATACCAAGCCTTGCTATTGAATCTTCAATTTCTGACTTAGTAAGTAAACGCTCGCTATCAGCTACTTCTATAACTGTTCCTAAGCCAGCTTTAAAGCGTGCTGTAGTTTGTGTTTCACTTATTTTTGCAGCTTCAAGTTGAGTTTTTGCTTCTTTTGCAATTTCACCAGCAGATTCAAAAATAATTTTTGCTTGTGAAAACTTCCCTATTATTTCTTGAACCAGCTCATTGTATTTTGCTGTTTCTACTTCTTTATTAAACTTTTCAATCTTTTGTTTAGCTCTTATTGAAACCCATTCAAAGAGTGGCAAGTTAGCTGTAATACCACCAGCAAAGTTAAGTCTTGTTGGAAATAAACCATTAGCACCACCTCTTAAGTCGCCAGTATGGTCTACTCCACTACCACGACCAAATAAAGCACCTTCTGCGTTTAGTTTTGGAAAATAAGAATGAAAGAGAACTTTTTTACGTGATTCAACTAAATCAATATTAGATTTTTGAGATTTTAAAATTGGATGTGATTCTACTTCAGGAATGGGCAAATCAGTATCTGATGGAAGATTTAGAAATCTATCTTCTTTAATTAATATTGTTTTTCCTGCTACCCCTAAAAGCTGTGCTAAATATGCTCTTGTAACTTCTTGTAGTTGTTTGGCTTGAGCAAGCTGAGTACGTGCAACTGCTACCTCAGCAAGAGCACGTGATGCATCAGCTCCTGGTCTAAGTCCATTTTTAGCAAGAATGTTTACAGAATCTGAAAATGTTTTAGCTTGTTCTACATTTGCCTCAACAGCTTTCAGGGCTTCTTGAGCAGCAAGCAACTTAAAGAATGTATCTGCTACTTTTGAAGCAAGCTCAAGTTCAGTTAATTCAGCTTCTGATTCAGCTTTTTCAACATCAGTTTTTGCTAGATTAACCTTTGACCTTTTCAAACCAAAATCAAGGAGTTCCCAAGATACTAAACCACCAGTAGCTGTACCCCAAGCAGAACCAAAGTTTGGATTTGCAATTACTGGTCCAGAAATGTTGGGTATAACATTCTGAGGGAAAAGTAGTCCAGTGATATTATTTCTTGTTGCTCTATTTGTTTGATAAATTGCATCGCCTTTTGGCAGGTAAGCTGTTTTGGCTAAGCCAATACCAGCTTTTGCTGCTGAAACTTTGCTTTGTGCGGCACGGATTGAAGGATAATTCTTTAATGCATAATCAATAGTCTCATTTAATGTAAGAGGACCTAGTATTGAATCCTTATCAACTGAAAAAGTTACTTTTTCTTTTAGGATTGGATAGTTATTTGAGGATTTATTTTTAGCTTCTTTTGCAAAGGACATGTTACAAAAAATTAAAACAAGGGAAATAATGAGAAGAAACAAGATACATTTTTTTGATTTGTGATTTTTCAAAATCATATAAGACAAATCGATTCAATTTTTAACAAAAGCTTATCTACCAAAGAAAATATGACGGTTGTTTTTAAGCCTAAGTTGCAGATAATACAAAGAAGCGCTCAAAGCAATAATCAGTACAGTTTAAAGCACATTTAACTTTGCCGTAATAGCTGAGCAATTTCATCTTGTTGTTTTTCAAAAGACAGCTTGACTAATGGTCTTAAAGTTTTTTCTCCAATTATTTTTTTATTAAAAGTTTCACCAAGTGCTGAAACTTTCTTAATAACTTCAGGACACAGTTTAAGCAGGTCTAGTATCTGTACAACTCTTACTCTTGAAATACCAAAATGTCTAGCCAAGTCAGCTTTAGATCTATACTTACCACTGTCCAGCAACTTTTTCCATTCAAGAGCTGTATAAATCGGATTCTTATAGACCTTTTGAAGCTTTGGTTTAGTCATTTCTTGAATAGTGCAAGTCATTTACTCAAACAACTTTATATAATTTCTATATTCATAAACCTTATTTCTTTTTTGACCTGTTGTTTCTTTTAAAATCCCAAGGCTTTCAAATTTTGATACCATAGTGATTGCATTTGGGTTTTTAAGTCCCGTTATTTTTTCTACATCTTTTATTTGTAAAATGGGATTTCTGTAGAGAGAGTTTAAAAGCTTTATTCCCTTTTCTGATGACCTGATTTTGGATACTTTTTCTAAATCATTTTCTCTAAGATTGTGGATTTTTATTGCAACTTTAGCTGCTTTTTCTGATGTAACAGCAACCCCATCTAAAAAATATTTTAACCACCCTTCAATGTCATCTTTTCCATGAGCAGCGTTTAATTTCTCGTAGTATTCATATCTATGCTCCATTATATATTCAGATAAGTACAATAAAGGTTTTTTTAGAATACCCTCATGACACAGATAGAAAGTAATTAATAGTCTTCCTACTCTGCCATTCCCATCTAAGAATGGATGTATAACCTCAAACTGTGCATGAATAAGGCCAACTTTAATTAGTACTGGGATAGGTGATTTATTATGCATAAATTTTTCTAAATTATTTAAAAGTCTTAAAATCTCATGATAGGGCGGTGGAACAAAGCTAGCAGTTTGGATTGTTCTTCCACCAATCCAATTTTGTGTTCTTCTAAACTCTCCTGGGGCTTTATTTTTCCCTCTAACTCCTTTTAAAAGTTTTTCATGAATTTCTTTTATTAACCTTAGTGATAATGGCAAAGTATTTAATCTTTTTAATCCATAATTCATTGCACCTATGTAATTTATAATTTCATCTACATCATTTCTAATCTCAGGGTCCTGTATCTTTGAATTTGCTTTAATTGCATCAATAAAAGTCGCTGTAGTACCTTCTATTTGGCTTGATAGACTAGCTTCTTTTGTTATATACATTTTAATAAAAAAATCAACATCAGGGATTAATGATGTGTTTCCATCTAACCTACCGATAGCAATATTGGCTTTTGATAGCAAATCCTGCAAATCAGAATCAATTTTTATTTCAAAAGGCAATTCATTTGGAATAAAAGCTTTATACTCCAAATTACCTGTTAATTGCTTTGTGAATTTTCCTGTTCTCATATTCTTGCCATAGATATAAAATTCTTTATCTATGGTTAATATTATATACCATAGATACTGAAATCTATATCTATAGCTTTACTAAAACTAGGTATTTAAATCTTAATTATCTCTGAAATTTGGTTTAAGCTGCTTTAAGGCAGTAAATACAAGGCTTTCCCAGTATGATCTACAAAAATTATTACATGAGTATTTGAATTAAATTAGCTGCAATAATTCCCATTACAACAAAAATAAAATATAAGCTCAATGCTAGTGTTTTGGATACTTCTTTCCAAAGATAAATCATAGGTAACATGCTGTAAGTACCCAATGTAAACAGGAAAAGCATTACATATGGTGCTGGTACATGGTTTACAAAAAGATGATGGGCAACTATTACTTCCATTGCAATTGGAACAGGAAGTAATACTGTTACTAGTGCTGTTATAGCCAACCCAACAAAACTAACATGACCAAAGATAGTCTGAAAAGGAATGAGTTCAACTGCAACAGAACTGATAACAGCAGCTACTAACATCATTGGTACAGCAAACTTAATAAGGGATAAGAGATTTTTACCATAAGCTTTCAATACACCATTAAAACTTTCTAATATTGTTTCTTTGCAAAATGTGTCCTTAAGGTCAATTGCACATGCTCCTGTTTCTTCAAGGGAAGGAGATTGCCGTCTCTTATAAATCCAAACTAATAATGGCACTATTCCTAGTAACAATATAGCAATCAAGCTGTAATGAATTAGTCCGAATGCCAAAGGAAGTGAAGCAAAGACCATTGATATAACTAAGAAGTTTAGAGTTGGTGAACTAAACATAAAGCCTAGAGCTGTTTCAATTTTGTTTTGACTACGGGTAATTCCACAGGCAACTGGAACTGCACAATTAACACATACTCCAGCAGGTGCACCAATCATAATACCTTTAAGTGTGTTTAGGTAAATATTGCCTGTCAACTTTGGGGGATAAAACTCAAAGAGAGTGTGAAGTAGTGCTCCCATAGCTAAACCAAATGTCATTCCGATACGCATAGAGTATATCCAGTTAATAAATGATGCAAACACACGTGACCAAAAACCATTTTGTGTTGCCATAGGAATCAACTCAGATGAGTTAATAAAGGAATGCGGAATTAATGTATTTATGTGGGCAGCTTTTTTAAGTAACTGAGGATAACGTGAGCCAAACCAAAAGAATCCTAATACCATTACTGCAAAGCAAATAAGAAAAAATAAACGAACATAACATCGCCATTGTTCTCGTTGATTTGTGTCTAAGTTTTGAAAAGTCGTTGCTTTTGTTGTCATTTTTATTTCCTTTTAGTTTTATTATACCCATGCTTCCTAAAAATATAATTTAAGAGCCTGAGTTCTTAAGTTAATTTTCTTTTTTATTTCTGGAAGCATTTTTGTAGCTTCATCTTCACCTGCTTTAATTGCACTCAGTAGCGTATCTTTATCAAAATCGAGAATCCTGATACTTGAAACTTCAGGAGCAATTACTATGTCAGCCCATTTTAATTTACTCTCCGATTGAGTAATTAAATTAATGTTAAAAGCTCTTGTCAGAACTTTTTCATAAGTGTTGAAATCTGCACATGAGCAGATTCCCTTTAGATCAATATCTACCGCAATTATTATGTCTGAGTGATTTTTACATGCTTCTTCTACTGGTACATTGTCAATAATTACACCATCAACTAAAAGTTTATCTTCATACTTTATTGGTTTTCTAAGTCCAGGAATTGCAGTACTTGCTTGCACAGCAAGACCAATATCATCAATATCTAGAATTACTCTATCTCCTGATACTAAATCGACAGATACTGCACTAAATGGTATCTGAGTCATTAAAATACCTTGCTTTCCTGAAATTGCATTGTTAACATAATTTTTTAATTTGAAGTCACTATATAATCCTGCATAATAATCCTTCTTTCTAATCTTATAAATTAGTTTTGTAAAAGGTAATAAAAGAGTTCTAAAAATAGGAAATCTTGTTTTATATATTTCTTTGATTGTGCCACTTAAAACCAACTCCTCTATTTCCTTTGGTGTCAATCCCCCTGCATAAAGAGCACCTACAAGAGAACCAACACTTGTACCGACTATATAGTCAACAGGGATATTTTCTTTTTCGAAAACTTTCAAAACACCAATATGTGCAGCTCCTCGTGCACCGCCACCACCTAGAACTAAACCAACTTTAGCTCTTATTACTGGTTTGCTTTCTGAATAACAAGGTAAAACTGTGTATAAAGAAAATGTAAAAAATAAAAGGAAAACAGTAAGTAAAATGCTAGTTTTCAGCTTTTGTGGGTTTGACAACATAACTATCAAGGGAGATTAAAAGTTACTTGGTTTTGTATAAACAAAGTCCGAATCTGCAACTCTTTGATGACATGAAAAACAGGCAGTCTTTTGGTCTATTGCTACTTGATTAAAAAGGCTACCTTCTTTTTTATACATTGTAAAATCCCAATTCCCTGTATCTTCATTGTTATTTGTTTTGCGCATTACAGTAAGTTCAACAATATTTTTCTCTTTCCTTCTTCTTTCTTTGCGACTTTCTTTAACTATAATTGTCCCTTCCAGAAAGGGGATGAGAAATTGTTTGTTTATGTAAACATCTTTATAGCCAGGATGACCAGTAATTGGGTTTGGTTTTAGTACTTTTTTATTAACTCTTGTCCACTTAGTGTAATCCTTTATTTCACCTGGTAGTCCTAACTTATTGTTTTGCGAAATTGCTTGAAGTAAAGGAATAAGACTTGTAAGAAATAAGATTACAAGAATTAAAAACTTTTTCATTTTTTCTTACCAAAAAAGTTAAAAAATCCCATGATAAGTCCAACAATAATAAGTAAAGGCAATAGATAACACGACGGACAAAGTAAAATCATAAGTTTCCTCCTTTATTTTTTTGTAGAACAACTAGTTGAACAAGAATCTTTATTAGAATCTGATTCATTTTTCCCACTTAGTATTTCAAATGGTTTTTTAATCAGGTTAAATAACCATCTAAAAACACTACACATAGGACATCCTAATTCTTTTTCTGTTTTTTCCATGTTACACCTCCTGTATTATTGGCATTGCAAGTTGAATCATTTCTTCAGATGTAATGCCATCACCAACTAAAGCAATTGTTTGACCACCTTGTCTCCAATAAGCATAATGACAATTTTTCTTTCCCCCACAAAAGACAGTAAGCCCATTCATTTCCATTTTGTGGCAGCCTGGGACTTCATAGTTGCCAGGCAAAAAACAAATTGATACTTTCTGTCCTTTATCGTTTTTTAAAGCAATTAAACTTAGTTTTTTATTAAAAGGCTTTGCTATTTGTGTTGCACCTTGTACATGAAAACTTGCATTTTCAAACTTTACTAGTTTTTGTTTATTCAAGTTAAGTTGGAACTTATCTGAAAGCACACCAACATCATTAGTAACAAGTTGTAGTTTTGTTTTTTCATGCAGTTCACTAAGTGCAGGTACCCTCATGTAGAGTGAGCCTGCAAACAAACCTAATCCAATAAGAAATGCAATTGATGCTGCAAGTAATGTTTGCTTTAGGTAACGTGGTGTCCTATTTACCTCATATTTTTTGTAAATTAAACTTGTTAATTCAGATGGTGGTCTTTGTGAATTAGTGTAATGTATTAGTTTTGATTTAATCCCTTCACTTAATTCCCATTTTGTTTTGCAGTCTTTACAACTATCAATATGGTCAATAATTTCCAAGCTCTTTTCTACTGAGAGCTCATTGTCCATCAGTGCATCTAAATATATTTCTATATTCTTGCAATTCATGTTTCTATACCTGTTTTAATTTCTTCTCTTGAGTAACCTTTTTGAGTTAACAGCTTTCTTAAGATTTGCCTAGCAGTATGAAGCCTTGACATAACAGTTCCTAGTGGAATGTTTAATAGTTCAGATATTTCCTTATATGAATATTCATTTACATCCTTTAAAACTATAATTTCTCTTTGTTCTGGCTTTAATTCTTTTAATACCTTATCTAACTCTCCAAAAAAGATATTAGTTTCAACTTCTTGATTTAGATTTTTGCCATCTGTAATTTCTATATTATCTATATCAACGGATTCAAAGTATTTTTTTCTTGTGTAATCAATATGAGTATTAAGTAGTATTTTAGAAAACCAGCCTCTTGGGTTTACTATTACTTCATTTGTATCCATGAAATATTTATATGCTTTAGCGCAAGTATCTTGAACTATATCTTTTGCAATCTCTTGATTTTGACATTTCATATACGCTAACTTCCATAACCCGTCCAAGTTCTCTTGGATTAGTTTTGCAAACTTCCTTTTTTTGAACCAATTTGTCAATGTTTTAGTTGTTTCATTTTGGAGACGCATAACTACCTAATCTTATTCGATAGGGTCATACCTGTATAGCTTTAAATGTCCTAGAGAATAACTTTAATCATACTAAAGTATGAATATGTGTTCCAATAATATTGGTGAACGAATAAAATGTTTATATCTTTCGTCTCCACGCTGGAAGGTTATAAAAGGAGGAAATTATGAAAAAAGGTAAGAGTAAAAAAGTTCTAATGACAGCATTAGTATTTGCAGTAGGGGCATCAGCACCTATGGCAACGAAAGCATCACAAGACGGATTGTTTAACATAAATGAAGTTGGTTCACAACCTATCTTAATAGCAGAAGGTAAATGTGGTGGAAAAATGAAAAGCCAAGAAGGCAAATGTGGTGCAAAAAAGATGATGAAAAAAATGTTTGGGAAAGATAAAAAAGAAAAGAAAGAAGCTACCACTAAAGCTAAGACTGGCGAAGCAAAATGTGGTGAAGGAATGTGTGGTTCTGGTAAAGAAAAGAAAAAGTAAAGTTAACTAGAAAAATCAAATAAAAATAGCGAGGTAAAGAGCATGAACAATGTTTTATGTAGGGTATTTTTCTCTTTTTTAATGGCTGTACTCATACCACTAGTTACTTATGCTAAGCCAATTACATTTGTAGTAGATGATGAACTTGGCAGGGATAATGTTTCATTTACATCAGATGCCCCAATTGAATTAGTGGTAGGTAGAACAACAAAGATAAAAGGTGAAATTATAATTGATGATTCTCTTGATTTAAAGAAATTGCCACCAAAAGTTTCTTTTGAGGTTGATTTAGCAAGTATTGATACAGGAATACTTCTTAGAAATGAACATATGAGGGATAACTTTCTTGAAACTAAAAAATACCCAAAAGCAATCTTTGCTGTAAAAAAATTAGTGCCTGATTCAGTTAAATTACAAGACGGGAAAACAATTAAGTTAACTGGAAAAGGTGATTTTACAGTACATGGAGTAACAGTTCAAAAAGATATTCTTGTTCAGGTCACTTATCTTAAGGAGTCTGACTTTACACACAATAAGTTTGAACATGGAGATGTAATTAGGGTAAAGAGTACTTTTGATGTTCCACTTGCTGAGCACAAGATAAAAAGACCAGAAGTAATTATGCAAAAGCTTGCAGAAAAAGCAATTGTTTCTATTGATGTTTATGCAAATGCTAAAGAGAACCTGAAAATTTCAAAAAATAATTAAAAGAAAGAAGGAGGCATATGAAAAATATTATCATTGGGTTACTAATTGTTGGAACAGCATTTGTTGGTTACTATTTACTTGCAAATGCTTCAAATCCAACTTGTCCTTGTAGTCAAGGAAGGTAGATATAATTTAGTCACATGATTTTGAAATCTACAATTAAATGTCCTCATTGCGGATTTGAAAAAGAAGAAGAAATGCCAACAAACGCATGTCAATTTTTCTATACTTGTACAAAGTGTAATGAAACACTAAAGCCTAAGAAAGGAGATTGTTGTGTGTTTTGTTCGTATAGTTCTGTTAAGTGTCCACCAAAACAGAAAGAGTTAGATTCAAATCAATAATAAAATAAATCTGCCATATTCTTTCACTACTATAATATAAACTTACTAATATGCAACTTGCAAAAGAGAATATTAACTTTAAGTACGAATTAATGCAGACACAATAATAGATCTGTTTCCGAAGGGGACAAAATCTGTTGGAGGTATACCTTTTTATGCTTATCTCAAATTTAAAAGCTCAATTCTTAAAAAAGAAATATCATGAATGTATTATTTTAATTGTTTTGATTATTTTAATTGTAGATTTAATTTCTCCCTTTGAGAATTTGGGTAGTAGTAAAGCTATTGGTCAAACCAAATCTACTTTAACTAACCCGGATACTTTATTTGAAGTAGCTCCATGCAACAGTATGAATATGAAAGGATTGCTTCAGATTGGTGGAAATAAAAAGCAGAGACATGACTGTAATAGATTAAAAAAACAAATTAATAAATTAATTTCACAGGCAAATTTTTGTACAGTAGATTCTGATTGTATTCTTGCAGATAGTTCTAATTGCTTGTTTAGCTGTTATAGTTTGATTAATAAAAGTTCTGATACATCAAAAATAAAAAAAGAAATTAAAAAATATTCTGTGAAATTGTGTGCGGTGTGTAACATAGCTTGTATTGCACCACCTCAACAAGAAAATATAAAGTGTAAAATTAATAAATGCACAGATAACAGATTTGAGAATTAATTTGTCCAAACAGTATCTTTCAGTTAATTGGATAAAAACTACAGATATACATTCTTGCTCATTCGTTCTCTTTGTTTTAATATTGCCAATGCACTCGATTAGGGATAAAGATAAAGTATATGTTAAAAACAAATTTATGGTTGGTTTTCTCTCTATTATTTAGCTTTCTTTTGGTTTCTTATGTTCAGCAGCGTGTATTTTTTGATCCTTCAGCCATTAATGATGATGTTTGTAATCAAATTTATTGGATGGCTCGTTTAACAGACCCTACTCTTTTTCCAAATGATTTTATTGCTTCATACTTTACTCAACACAGTTTAGTTTCTCCAGCTCTTTATTTCTTATATAAAATAATAGTCAAATGGATAGACCCGGTACGTTTTAGCCAGTTCATGCCTTTTATATTAGTTCTTATCTCAACGCTACTTCTTTTTAAAATAACTGAAATTTATTTGAACAGTCATTATGCTTTTTGCGTTACATATATTTTTAATCTTTTTGTTTGGAAACTTAGTAATTTATCAGGTGGATTACCCAGATCATTTTTCTACCCTCTTATGTTTTTGTTCTTATGGCTTTATATTACTGAACGATGGATATGGATGATTCCTTGTTTTTGCCTACAATGCTTAATTTATCCACCAGTATTTTTCCTCTCAGCAGGTGTGCTTATTGTAGAATTATTTCTTGACAGAAAAAAATCTTTTCAATCAATCAAAATATCTTATATTGTAATTGCAATTACAATAGGCCTATTAACATTGTATTGTCGCTACTCGAATTACTATAACAACGATTTTGGTTCCCTTACGACAATAAAAGAAGCTCTGTCAATGCCTGAATTTTATTTGGATGGCAGAATTAAGGCTTTTTTACTTACATATGAACTGGCACATAAGAATCTTTCATTTTTTTTGCTTTGTCTGATTTCTCTATTTTTTGTTTTAACTGCAATATTCTTTTATAAAAAAGATTTACTTTCTAAATACTGCTCTATTCCTCGTTATATTTGGAGCCTTTCAATTGCTTCAATTGTTCTATATTTTCTGGCTTTGGTATCTTCATTTTATTTATATCTTCCACAACGTTATATTCAGTTTGGACTTCCTGTATTGTTAATATTTTTAGTGGGCAGTATATTGCATCAATTTACTTCTTCTACTACTTTACAAAAAAGGTATAAAGTTATAACTATACTTTGTTTGTTACTAATTTCATCACACTACTGGGACGATGATCTGATTTCTATTGGTCCTAAAGGGAAAAACGTTCTTGACTATTTAAAAAGTGTTCCTAAAAATGCATTGATAGCAGCCCCTTTAAAATTAGCTGATTATATTCCGGCTTTTTCCCGCAGAAGTGTACTTGTAAGTTATGAGGCAAATATTCCATTTCATAAAAAATATTATACAGAGATAAGTTCTAGAATAAAGGATTGGAATGATGCATATTATTCAAATAGTTCGACCTTCATTGAAGATTTTGTAAAAAAATATAATGTAGACTATCTTGTAATTGACCAGAGAGATTTTCAAGGTAAAAACAGCACTTTAACTTTAAGTCAAATTCCTGAAGCCTGTAAACTCTCTCAGTTTGGTCGTTATACCATTCTCTCGGGTAAAAAAGTTTACTCTGGAAATTGTTTTAATTAATATTTAGTTTACTTCTTAGATAAGTTAGGCTATACACTAATTAAACTTGCCCAAAAAATATTTTTTATCCGATTTTATAATATGTAATTTATTAAATATTTCTTTGTTTTGTTTTACTATGCGTTTATCCTCAGAAATATCTGTTATATGTCCTATTATGAATATATTCTGTTTGTTTTTTAGTTGGTTATAAATTTCCTTTATTTGTGCTTTTTTGCTTTCATTGAAATCAGTTGAAGTTCTGCTGTAAAAAGGAATAGTTGGATGAAATGTGCCAAATGAAATTATTTTATTTGCACCCATTTTATGAGCAAGGATTGCATAATTTCTTAAGTCGGCAAAAGTATATTTGTAATATATTGTAAGAAAAGAACTGAGTAAAAAAGCAACAGGTAGTGCAATTGAAACAGCAAATGAAAGAATTAGAGAATGAATCTTTTTAGAAAGTATGAAGGTTACTAATGAGATAAGTACAAAGAATCCAATACTAATAAATATTTGAAGCAGAAAAGTGTTTTTGTCATTCAGATTAAACTTAGACTTGTTGACTATGAAGTATGATACAGGTAAAAACAGCATTATAATTAATCCAAGAAATAATAATGTTCTTTTAATAATTTGAGGATTCCTTCTGTCCAAGATACAAAGCCAGTTCCCTGTGAGCAGTGCAATTGGTGGGAATATAAGCAAAATATAAGTAACCAATTTGGTCTTACAGATAGAAAAAAATATAAATGTTGTTAAAATCCAAATAAGATTAAATATTATGAACCCATTTAATTTTTTATTCTTTAAGTGTTTTGAAAAGTTATATAAAGCTGGAATTGAAAATAATATCCAGGGGAAGAATCCAAGAAATAAAACAGGCACATAAAACCAAAAAGATCCTGGATGTTTTCCTACTATAGAAGTAAACCTTTCAAGATTGTGTGTAAAGAAAAAAGATTTTGTAAACTCTCCATTTGTTGCAATGTGAACAGCCGTATACCAGGGAAGACTTATAAGAAGAGCAACAAAACCAATGATAAAATATATTTTTATATGGCTTTGATTCAGTCGTTTTTTACTCATTAAAAAAATGGTAAGAATGAGAAACTGAAGTACAATCCCTGCTGGTCCCTTTGTTAATATTGATAAACCTGCAAAAATACCAGATGCAATTATCCAAAATATTTTCATTTTTATTTCTTTATTGAAGTAACTCAGATACATAGAATACATTGCTCCACTGAAGAACAAACAAAAAACCATATCAGTAGATGCTCGCCTGCCTAAAAAAAGGTATTCAGCTGATGTGGCTAAAATTATTGCAGAGATAAAACCTGTTTTTGAACCCAAAACACTTTTGCCAATATACCAGGTAAATAGAACTAACAGTATTGCACTTATAACTGATGGAACTCTGGTGGCAAAATCACTTACTCCAAAAATATTATAAGATATAGCAATTAACCAACAAAAAAGCGGAGGCTTATCAGCAAGCATACTTTCATTAAAGTCGTATTTAGGAATAATGTAATTATGATCAATCAACATTTTTAATGCGCAGCTTGCATATCTTGGTTCATCATGTGCAAGCAGTCCATAATTTCCTATTCCAACAGTAAAGATGTAACTTAAAAGCAACAAAAACAAAATATTTTTTAAACTTAGTAAGTTAAATAATTTCATCACGGATAAAGCCTAACAGGCTGGGTACTATTTCAGTCAAATTTGATAAACAAAATCTGACGCTGTACGATTAAGTTATTTTATACTAAGAAAGTGATTAAACATCTTGCTTGTTTTGAGAAAGTTCTACTATGTTACCGCCACGCTCTTTCATAGCTTCTGCTAGCTCTGCAGTAGATACGGTAGTAGGGCTTTGTCTAATTGGATCTCCAAGAGTTACTTGGTCTCCATTTATTCCTGTAACTAATACAAAGTGACTAGTGTCTGGACCACTACCAATCGCAGCAGGATTTACTCGAACAATAGCAAGTTCGTTGTTTTGAAGTGCTTTTTTAACATCTTCAATACCTTTACCTGATTCACTTGTAGCATTTACACCGAATGCTTGTGCACCCTGGGCAATTTGACCAGTATCTGTCCATTTGTTTGGATCTTTACCTCCACCCATTTTCTCCCGAATATCTTTAATTTCTGAACTTGCATCTTGTGGTCCTCCATCTATTTTTCCAAACATTTTAAGAGCCATTAAAAGAGAAGTCGGTCCACAATTTGCGTTTAGACCTGGGGCTTCATTTGGATTTGCAGGACTTTGTAGTTGGCTTACAAAACAGTCCTTAATATTTTTACCTAAACGTTTGAGTCCACCAACTACTGATTTACCAAAAGACTTTAAGCCGTCTGAAATATTACGAAGAATTCCTGATGGTTGATTTTGACTTTCTTCAGTACCGCCGTTTGATAGAGATTGATCACTGTTTTCAGTTCTAGTATTTTGTGTTTGTGCTTGCCAGTAAGCATACTCTTGCCTCAATTTTTCAATATCGTAAGAGCTTACTCCCTGGCTTTTCAAAAGCGTTTGAATCTGACTTCCAATTTCAGAAAGTTTTTGAGCTGAATTAATTTGGTTATATGACATTGACATAAGCACTTACTTTCAAAGTACAAACCCCCAGACAAAGCTGGCTTTTGGAGCTTCAGTTAAACATTTATGAGTTAACTTAGATGTAAAAATTGATTAAAGACTGGTTAAAATAACCCTATACAGCTCTAAAATGTGGTGACTTGAGACTATTATGAGAAACTTTTTATCTTTGCTTTTTTAAAACTACTTGAGCAACTGCCCACACCTTTATAATAGTTTTTGTATATCTTATATTCTTCATATTAATTTAACAATTTAATTTATCTACACCTAAGTGTAAGACATTACTAATAAGTCTATGGTTAATGAAATGCCCTTTTTATGCCCTTGTACAACAACAATGCGATATTCATTGATCTTTGCGCAGTAGGTTTTGTTGCAGCATCTAATTTTAAAAGGTATAATCAAAGGTTGTACGAAGAAAAATTAATCAATAAATATTTATTCTTATAGGGCAGAAGCAAATAGTAATCAAATATTTTAAGTCATCTAAATCTAACTAAGGTCCTGACTAGATTAATTTAAATCCTGTAAAATATAGGAATTACTTTATTTATGTTAACAACTATGCTAAATAATGAAACTAACATCGAATCAAATCTTGATTCAAACAAAGAACTAAAACTTATTTCTAAGAATGAGTATCGTTCTGTATTAAGAAAGTACATGTCTGTTGACGATTTTTCCCTCGATAAGAAGGAGCTCTTGCGCTACTTTATATTCATGACTGTATATCTGTTTGGGATTTACAGCTTAATAAATCTTCGACTTTTTTTACCAATAAAAATATTAGTATCAATTTTTATGGGCATATCACTTGCTGCATTGACTTTCTTTTTGCATGATCTAATGCATGGAGCAGTTATAAAGTCAAAAACAACTACTTATTTCATTGGATTATCAATAGGATTGTTTAACTTCTTTCCACCACTTTTCTGGCAAAGAGTACACAATTTTCATCATGCACGAGCTGGAAATGTAGATGATCCTGATCGCATATACATATGGAATGAGAAACCTAAAAATGTATTTGAGAAGTTTATATATAAGTTAAGAGTTTCCAGGGATTCATATAATGCTTTTTTAAGTTTAATTGGCATGTCTTTAGGATTCTTTTGGTACTTCTCTACAATGCTTTATGCGCTATTTCAAAAAGAAACCACCTTCAAAAAAACCAGCCAATATCAAGGGATAAATAAACTTTTTAAAACTAAAGAAGTATTTATTGTTTTTGGAGAATTACTCTTGATCTTTTCATTTCAGGGATTTTTGTTTGCTGTTGTTGCAAAGTACAATTTTTTAAATTATTTTCTTATTTCACTTTTGCCTGTATTAATAACACATTTTACAACGATGCTATATATTCACACTAATCACTTTCTTTCACCACTTACGCTAGAGGTAGATGATCCTTTACTCAATTCACTTTCGTTAAAAAATAGCTGGCTTGTAGATAAGGTGTTTTCAAATTTTTCTCACCATGTAGAACACCATTTATTTCCAGCAATGAGTTCATTACACTACCCGAAAGTTAGAAAACTACTTTTAGATTTATATCCAAACCGCTTTCAGCTAATTCCAATGTTTGATGCCATAAAACTACTTTGTACAACACCAAGAATATATGGTGATAGCACTCATCTTGTTACCTGTGATAACAGCAAACAATTTAATTGCTTATTGCCAAAGACATAATTAATGACTGCCTGAGCTACTGCTTTCCACTGGAACCAGAAGAAGAAGAACTTGAGGTAGTCGAAGAACTTCCTGAAGAGGATGATGATGAAGGGCTGCCTGAACTATTGCTTCCACCAGAGGAAGAACTTGAGGTAGTCGAAGAACCTCCTGAAGAGGATGATGAAGGGCTGCCTGAACTACTGTTTCCACCAGGATTTTGTCCTATACATTTTTGAGTAGTAGGATCAAATTTTTGTCCTTGTGGACATTGTCCAGGGTTTTGATCTGGATTTTGACCAACACACTTTTGAGTGTTAGGATCAAATTTTTGTTCTGGAGGACATTGTCTAGGTCCATTATCATTTACAGAACTTGCTTCATCCTTGCACTTTGCAAGAATTGTATTGTATATATCCTGTTTGACTTTTCCAAATGGACCAGATTCAAAGTTAGAGCCTATATTAGTGCAAAGTTCTTGACGAATACATGCGTCAAGTGAGCGTCCATGTTTACCGCCACCTTCTCCAAATTGACCTTGTGGTCCAAATTGTCCACCAGAAAATCCTCCTGGTTCTGGAAATTGTCCGCCACCTTGTGGTCCTCCTTGTGGAAACGGTAAACACTTGTCTGGATTAGCTTTTGCAAATTCTAGATTTTTGCATTCAGGTGGTGGTCCAAAGTTGCTTGGTGGTGGTTGAAAATTATTGTCACCAAATGGCTGGCATTTTCCAGGATTTAACTTTGCAAAAGTTGGGTCTTGACATTCGGGTGGTAATGGTCCACCAAATCCGCCACCAGGTCCACCTTGTGAGCCAGTTGGTGCTATTTGATATGCAATTCTTCCAAAATTATTTGGTCCTGGTCCACCAAATCCAGAGCCTTCTCCAGGTCCACCGGGTCCACCAAACCCACAGCATCTCTTATCAAATCTATTTGATTGAACAGGTCCACTAGGTCCAGAAACTGTATTTGTTAAAAATGTACCAGTATCTGGGTCAATGATACATGAATTAGCAGGAGCTGGAACACATTGTTGATTTAGATCAAAGAACTTATCTTCTTCACAATTAAATGCATTTATTGGAGCACTATCAAGTACACAAAGTAACCTTGGTTTTCCAGCATCATCAACTGCCGGTTTGCCGTCAGCATCATTTACTTGTTTACAAATACCAGATGGGAAATTCTTCCCTGGACAATTCTCAGCAGGCTTACCAGAAATACATTTATCACCTAACTTGTCACAAGGTTGACATGGGTGAGCAGGTGGCCTGAATTGAATACATCCTTCACTACCTTGGTCGTTATTATTTGCTATTTGTGTTTTTACACCTGGTTGCGTTGTACCACCAGGTCCTTGTGGGCCACCAGTAAAACCGCCTGGTCCGCCAGGAAATCCACCTGGGCCTCCTGGAAATTGTCCGCTGCCTGGTCCGCCAAATCCACATGCTACTGGACTATCTTGACATTTGCCAAATAAAGCTACTACATCTTGACAAACTTTATTTAACAGCTCTTTTATTTGATCTGGAATACATGGAAGAGAACATTGAGGACATTGTGCTTTCATTCTTTTAATGTCACTTCCAAAGTGTTGACATAGCTCAGCTGGATCAGGTCCTTGTTGTTGCTTTTGCTCTTCACTTGTATGAAAGATAAATTTCTGCGCAAATGCAATTAATCCATTATCACCTTGACTTTTAACAAGATCAACAATCTTTGAAACAAAAGGAGGAACACATTTTCCTATTCCGTTTGGATCTGCTATTGCTGCTAAAATCTTTTTACCTAAAGCTAATAATTCGGCATCGCTTGGATTAGGAGAAACACCTTTAAGCAATGCATCAAACTTGCCTGGGCAAGCTGGGTCAAATTGAAAATCATCCTTTGATCCACTGTTGCCTATTGCTTCAATTTGGTTTCCACTATCTTCTACTGAGGTTGATTTAACAGAAGTACTTAATGCATCCTTCAAAGCATTCTTTTCATCTGAAGTTAAGTTTGTTGTTCCATCACCTGCTATAAGATTTTGTGCACTATTAACTGTTGCAGTAGTGCTTGCAGTTATGTCAAACTTTACTTTTCCATTATTGTCTGGATTTAGATCTACAGCTGCTTTTAAAATTCCTTCTGGTGTAATAGCTTCAGAAATTGCTACTTCACCAGAGACACCTGTTGAAGCTCCGCTTGTACCAGAAGCAAGATTTAAAAGTGTTCTTGACTTCTTAGTTCCTCTGTTTGCTTGTACTTCATTAAAATACGAACAGTTTGATAAAGCTACTGTTCTACTCAATGATTGACCTGCTATATCATTTACTTGTTCAGTACCACCAGTACATGTTCCACTCTTTCCTGAAACATTACCTACAAGTACTGTTGGTGGTTTATAATCAAACGTTCCATTTATGGTTTTATCACCAGCAGTAATTGTTAATTGATATGTACCTTCTGGTAGTGCACCTGCAGTATATGTAGAACCTGCAGAATCAGTTAAAGATGAGACCAGATTAATAACAAGCTGTTTACCTATAAGATCAAGACTATCTGATGGTTTTAGTGTATAAGTACTACTTACTTCACCTACTTTAGCAACTTTAGTAAGACTAACTGATACATTGTCTAAACCAGTTTTTCTTATTGCAGTAAGTTGTTTAGGCGTAAGTTTTGCCTTTACTTCATTCTCTTTTGCATTCAAGACACTTCCATAAACAATATTTCCACCATCACGTGCTTTAAGTGATATTGCAGATGATGATGCTTTTGTATTTGATTTCTTTCCACCCGCTTTTGCACTTGACTCAAACACAAAGTGTGGGCAATAATTTACAAGAATGATTAGCGCAATAAACAATGAAATAAATTTTTTCACGACATTTCCTCCATCAACAAACCAATTCTTTATACTTTGAGATTACTAAGATCAAAGTATCCATTAAGTATACTAAACATCATACCGACTAACCATAAAAAATTTTCTTTCATAGGGTAGTACAGATAATTGAAAGACATTGTAAATGCTTTTATCAACAATATAAAAGCAACTCCAGAGCTTAAAACTGGAAAATGTTATTTCTTTTGGTTGCAAATTATGCGCAATAACTCTTGAACATTAATCATTGTTTCCACTATTATCGTTCCCGCTATTATCGTTTCCACTATTGTCATTATTATTGCCATCACCCTCGTCATTCTCACTTCCACTTGTATCTTTGCGAAGTGTTAATGTACCAATTAGTTGTAAGTTCTCATTGTAAGACAGCAAGACTTCTTCATTACTATTAGATTGGTTATCCGCACGTACCAAAATTGTTTTAGTTGTACTAGGGCAATCTCCCCCAACATCAACAGCTATTCCAACATCACCTGGAGGAAGATTGACTGATAAAACCAATTTAAGATCTGGCAAGCTATGCTTGTTTAATGAATTGTCTTTAAGAATATATAAAAATTGACAGTCTTTACCAGCATTACTTTCAGGAAGAATTGTGTCAAGTTTTATTGTTTTCTTAATTGTTCCTTTTCCAGTTCCAGATTTTATATTCCTTCCCCCTTTTGCACTCACATCATAAACTAACGAAAAAGATAAAATTATTGCCATTAATAAAGTTAATAACTTTTTCATAATACCCCCTTTTGTATTTAGAAATTTACAACGATTATTTTATACTTTCAATCTAATTTTACCTTTAACTGTTTAACTAAAAAAGAGACGCACATCACATTGCTGGGCATGTTACTAAGGGCCTTCCCTATATCTACAGTTATACTGACAAAATCTTTAATTTGAGTCTAGCTAAAGAATAAATAACTAGAAAAGTGAGTCATAATAGATAAAGTCTTTGTTAACAAAAAATGCTTAATGAAAATAAAAAATACTTTAAATCAATCACATCATTTTGTTCATAAACATTTTCTCTGGATAGTACTTATTTCTTATTTACTTGCCACTGTATTTCCTGATTTTGGTTTACTGGTAAGAGATGTTGATTTTGGTAGTTTAAAATGGATAGACAAAAGTTCAATAAAAATCTCATTACCGCTACTTATGCTAGCTTTATTACTTTTTAATGCAGGCTTGGGTATTAAGACAAGCGAATTAAAAAACTCAATTAAAAATCCACTAATTCTTATAGCTGGTTTATTAACAAATATTTTTTTTCCTGTAGTTTTATTGTTTTTAATTAATGTTTTAATGATTAGATGGCATAATCCTGATGAATTACAAAATATTCTAGTTGGCCTGGCTATTGTAGCTTCCATGCCAATAGCTGGTTCATCAACTGCATGGTCACAGGTTACAGATGGTAATTTAACATTAAGTCTTGGCTTGGTCGTTTTTTCTACGCTGCTCAGTCCTTTTACAACACCGATTGTTTTACATTCTATTGGGTTTATGGCAAACGGTGATTATGAAGAAGATTTACATGAGCTTGCTACAAATGGTACTTCTGCTTTTTTGATATTTTCAATAGTTCTCCCAATTGTAATCGGTTTAATTTCTAAATTTGTAGTTGGAGAAAAAAGAGTTGAACAGTTAAAACCATATATAAAGTTTGTAAATGTAATTATTTTAATATTATTAATGTATTCAAATGCTTCACTGGTACTTCCTCAGGTTTTTAGTAATCCTGACTCAGATTTTATTTTGGTAATATTTTTTATCACTACTATTTTATGTGGATTAACCTTTGGAGCAGGTTATGTAATTGCCAGGTTGTTTAAAACTGGGAAAGCTGAGCAGTCCTCTTTAATGTTTGGATTAGGGATGAATAATAATGGTGGTGCATTAGTCTTAGCTTCAATGGCATTAAAAGATCACCCTTTGATTTTATTGCCTATAATTTTTTATAATTTAGCTCAGCAGGTTATTGCCAGTTATATAAATATGAAAGTTTTTAAGTGACTTTTTAATTATTTTGCTCTTTTCAATACCTGGCACATATTTACTTCAAATCTAACAAATACTCTGCTATGTTTTTCATTTCATCAGTTAGAGGATACATATGTTTGTATTGTAATATTTGTTTTCCTATAAGCTTTAATCGAAAGTTTAAATCTGGTAAAGGCATTGAAGGAAATAATGGCTTATTAAATGGTGGTACATCGTTTCTTTGTAACTCAAAAGCTACACTAATTCTTGGGTTATTTGCTTTTTTGCTGCTGCGCCCGCCCCAGTGAAGTATAGCCTGATTCCATCCTAAAACTGATCCTGCTTTTGCTGGAAGTGCACGAATATTTTGTGGATCAAATTTACTGCTGTTACTCTCAGGATTTATAAAATATGGATCCCAATTAGCAGGGATTATATTTATGCAACCATTTTTTGTGGTGACATCAGTAAGTGGAACCCACAGGGTCAGGCTCTTTGGCTTATGATCATGAGTTAAGCTGTCAATTCCTTTATCTCTATGTGGAGCCCAGCCTTTTTCAGCTTTAAGAGGATCTACAAACCATGCCCAGAAATCAGGTAAAAGCATAAAATCTTTCCCTAAAATTTGATTTAATATTCCTGAAAGTTTATATGGAATCATAAAAAACTCATCATAGACAAATACAAAAACAGTAGGCCATCCAAAATCTACAAATTGTCTGACTGCTTCAGCCATTTTTGAAATGGGAAGATTCCACTCAACAGGCTCATTTTGAAAATAACCCTCTTCTATTAGATCGCTATAAACATTTTCTATTTGAACTGATTGAAAATTAACTGGTTTCTGACTTTTTATAAACTCACTGTCATTAATATGAAACTCAGGATTAATTTTTTTCCAGAAGTCAATGTCCAGCAATTTTTTATTGTCAATTTTAAAAAGCATATCTATTTATTCCCTAAATTATAAAGGATGAATTTTGCAATAGATAATATCATTAATTTTGCCAATAAATAAGTGAAAATGAGGTAAAATCTGTTAATCTGTTTAAATCAAACATATGCTTAATTTAAGACAAATCATTTTATTTATATTAACTATTCCTTTTATTTTTTCTGGTTGTGCATTTAAAGGAATGAATGGTCCATGGGGTGGTCATAAAATGCCTCCCATAGAAGTTGAAACTATAAAAATTAAACCAAGCAATCAAAGTAAATATTTAAAAGCTGTTGGTAGTCTTGAAAGTCCACAGAGTACTGAACTGACTTCTGAAAATGCAGGTAAGATTATTTACCTGAATATTCCGGAAGGTAGAGTTGTAAGTAAAGGTCATGTCCTTGCTCAAATTGAGGATAGTACTTTACGTGCAGCTACTGATGTAGCAAAAGCAAAATTAAAAAATGCTGAAGAGAACTATAATCGCATGAAGATTTTAAAAAATGAGGGTGCTGTTTCTCAGCAAATTCTGGATAATGCTCTGGAAAAATTTGACAGTGCTAAAGGTGAAACAGATTTAGCCACTTCTGGACAGGCAAAATCAGTTATTCATGCTCCATATGTAGGAGCCCTGAGCTTAAAAAAAGTAAGTCTTGGTGCATATATTGATCCTGGTGATGTAATTGTTCGGATTAGCCAGATAGATCCTCTGAATCTTATATTTAGTTTGCCTGAGCAATATGTTTCACAGATAAAAGTGGATCAAAATATTAAATTTATAGTTAGTGATTCATCTGAAAATTATCAGGCAAAAATTTCTGTAATTGATCCTTATATAGATCCAAATACAAGGGCAGTAAGTATTAAAGCAATTGTAAAAAATCCAAAACAAGAACTTCTCCCTGGGAGGTTTGCCGATGTTTTTCTTGAAATAGCAAATATTGAAAATGCAATATCTATTCCGCAGGAAGCTTTAATTCAAGAAGGTAACACAAAAAAAATTGCCATTGTTACGGAAAAAAACACAGTTATTTTAAAAGAAGTTACTACAACTGACTGGGAGGAAGGCACTGTGCTTGTTTCAGATGGGCTTATGGCAGGTGATGTTGTAATAACTTCAGGACATCAAAAAGTTCAGGAAGGTAGCATGGTTATTCCTAAACCATATATCCCAATTCACAATAAACAGCTGGATCAAAAAGCAGGATCAGGATAGGGGAAAATGCTTATTTCTGATACATCAATTAAACGACCGGTATTAGCCTGCGTACTGAATATTTTAATTGTTATATCTGGTATAGTTGTATACAGAACTTTACCTGTAAGAGAATATCCCGATGTAGAAACTCCTGTTGTATCTATTTCTACCACTTATATAGGAGCAAGTCCTGAAACAATTGAAACTACTATAACTCAACCAATGGAAGAAGTATTAAATGGTATTGAAGGTATAAAATCAATTTCTTCAATAAGTGCAACAGGCATAAGTACTATAAATGTTGAGTTTGTTCCATCACGAGATCTTGATCGTGCAGCAAGTGATGTAAATAATGTTATTCAAAGTGCTCTTGGAAAAATTCCCCAGAGTGCTGAAAAACCCATTATTGCAAAGTCACAGGCAAACTCACAGGCACTTATGTGGATTGCTTTACAGGGAAATAAATATACTCCTGAAGAATTAAGTGACATTGCAGATAGGCTTGTAAAAACTCCCATACAGGTTTTATCCGGCGTGGGCTCAGTAATTATTGGAGGTCAGAGAAAATATGCAATGCGAATCTGGCTTGATCCTGAAAAAATGGCAGCGCGAAATGTTGATGCACAGGATGTTAAAAAATTAATTTTAAATAGCAATCTTTTGTTACCTGGTGGAAAAGTTGAAGGTGAAACAAGAAAGTTTAATATCTATGCAAATGCACAAATAGCAGATCCGAAAGTTTTTGAAAATCTTGTAATTAGAAGTGAAAATGGTATTCTAGTTCGTATAAAAGATATAGGCTCAGTAGAGCTTGGCTCGGCTAACTACGACACCATAGTTAGATATAACGGAAAACCGGTAGTCGGAGTAGGAGTTATTAAACAGTCAAAAGCAAATGAACTAAAAGTAGCCCAAGAAGTTAAACAGCTTCTTCCCAAAATTAAAGAGTCACTCCCAAAGGATATTTCACTTGATATATCTGTTGATAATTCAACTTTTGTTAAAGAATCTATTAAAGAAGTAAAACACACCCTCTTAATAGCACTTATTCTTGTGGTGCTTGTAACCTTTATATTTTTAAGATCAATATCTCCAACCATAATTATTGCTCTTGCAATTCCACCTTCTATTATTGGAGCATTTGCAGGAATGGGGTTTCTGGGGTTTTCGGTTAATGTTTTAACTCTACTTGCACTTGTTCTTGCAATAGGACTTGTGGTAGATGATGCAATTGTAGTTCTTGAAAATATATTCAGGCGGCAGGAAACAGGTGAGCCAAAACTTCTTGCTGCCATTAACGGTACAAGAGAAATAGGATTTCCGGTTATTGCTACTACCATGTCTCTAATTGCTATTTTTATACCTCTTTCGCTCTTTACTACATATACAGGAGAACTTTTTAAAGAGTTTGCAATTACTGTAGCAATTTCAGTTGCAATATCTGGTTTTGTAGCGCTTACACTTACACCGATGTTATGTTCAAAATTTCTTGTACATTCTTCAAAACATGGCTCACTTTACAATATTCTTGAAAAGATTTTTAATACCTTAAATAAAGAATATGAAAAAAGAATTAAGTGGGTTATGAATCATGTTTCAATTATTGTAATTTTTCTTTTTATAACGATAATTTCAATTATTGCTCTATTCATTTTTATACCGAAAACCTCAATACCGGTTGAAGACAGAGGATTGCTTGTAGCAATTGTTAAAGCACCGCAGGGTTCAACTTTAGCTTATACAGACCATACGCAAAAAAAAGCTGAAAAAGAAATTGCTAAAATACCTGAAGTTGCAGGATATTTTTCAGCCATTGGACTTGCGGTAGGTGGTCCTCCAAACACCAGCAATGGACTGCTTTTTTCCAGATTAAAACATTGGAAGGAAAGAAAAGTAAAGCAGCAGACTATAGTACAAAAACTTTTTCCAAAACTTATAGGACTTCCCGGTGCACTGGTATTTGTTTTAAATCCGCCATCGCTTGGTCAGAGTGCAATCAGTAAGGATGTTCAGTATATTATCAAAGGCTCTTCAAATAATCTTACCGAGCTTGCTAATATAAGCAATTCTGTTTTAAATAAAGTCAGGCAGATACCAGGACTTATAAATGTAGATAGTGATTTGTTAATAAGCAATCCACAGATAGATATTCTTATTGATAGGGAAAGAGCAAGTGATCTTGGCATTGATGTATCTGAGATATTAAGCAGTTTACAGATTTTATTTTCTGAAGGTAAAGTAAATGATTTTACCCTGAGAAATAAACAGTACGATGTTATTACAGCACTGATACCAAAATATAGAAGTATTCCGGAAAACATAAACTATATTTATGTACATGGAAAAAATGGTCAGATGATTTCTCTGGCTACTGTTTTAAAAATAGTTACCAAAACCGCACCTGCTCAGATTAATCACTATGATCTTCAGCGCTCTGTAGCTATTACAGCAAGTCTTGCCCCAGGATTTCCACTTGGAAAAGCTCTTAAAGAAATAGACAAAATAACAAAAACAGAATTACCACCCGGATTTTCAACTGCTCTTGCTGGCGCCTCAAGGGAGTTTGCACAGACTTCAAATGAAGTATATTTTACTTTTGCAATTGCTATTTTATTTATTTATTTTGTTCTTGCAGCATTGTTTGAAAGTTTTGTTCATCCGTTCACAATACTTGTCAGTGTTCCACTTGCAGTTTTTGGGGCTCTTGGATCATTATTTATTACTGGAAGTAATTTAAATCTTTACAGTGCAATAGGAATAATTTTACTTGTAGGCCTTGTTACAAAAAACGCAATTTTAATAGTGGAGTATGCAAATCAAAGCAGGTTAAAGGGACTTGAATTAAATAATGCAGTTCTTGAAGCCTGTAAAATAAGATTCAGGCCAATACTTATGACAAGCGTAACCATGATTCTTGGAGCATTGCCATTAATGCTTGCTACTGGAGCCGGTGCTGAAAGCCGCCAGCCAATGGGTTTAGCAATAGTTAGTGGCTTAACTTTTTCAACGGTTTTTACACTGTTTGTAATTCCAGTTGTATATATTTTATTTGTAAAACTTGCAGAGCATTTTAATATTTCTACAATTTCATTAAAAACCAATACTGATCAAGTTAAAAAAGTGGTTTCTAAAATTGGAGAAAAAGTTTAGAACAAAACCATAGGAATTCTACAAAACTTATTTATCAAATAAACTAATTATAAATCTAAAAACCAGACCAAAAACAACTAAAAATGCGCCAAAAGCAAAAAATAAAAAATCATAATTAAAATGTGAAATTAATATTCCGCCTATAATTGAACCTGAGGCATGACCCATGTCTGTAATTGTGCCAAATATCCCATGAGCTGCTCCATATCTTTCTTTGTTTACAAGGTCTGTAATATAAGGACTTGTTGCAGAAGTAACTATTGCAATTGAAAAACCATAAAGAGCGATGAGTGAAAATATAATTAAAAATGAATGTGATGCTGGGATTAACATATAACTTATACCCCCCAGCACAAGTCCAAGTGAAATTTGCAGTTTACGTCCAAACAAATCAGACAGTGTTCCCCAGAATGGTTTAAAGAAAATAGTTGCAATGCCTGAAATTGCAAAAAGTATTCCTATTTCCCATGAAGAAAGATAAACATGATTTTTAGCATAAATTGGTAAAAAGCACTCTAGCGCACCATTAGCCAGAAACTGCCCACACTCAACAAGACTTACGATTAAAATTGATTTATTTGAAAATGTCTGATGTAAACTCTCAATAAACCGTATTCTTTTTTTCTTATGTGTTTTTGTAGTTTCTTTTTTATCAATATCTTTTGGTATGGAAAATGATAAAAATAGTGCAGAAATCCCGACAATTCCACTTGCTAGAAATGGCAGGAAAAAACCACTCCAGAATATAAGCCAGCCACAGATAAAAGGCCCAAGCATTTCCCCGATCATGCTTATAGAACTATAAGATGAAAGTAATCTGCCACGGTTTTTTCTATTTGTAATGTCTGAAATTAATGCACTTACAACAGGTGCAAATATTGCAGTTGCCAGACCGTGTATTAGTCTAAGTATAAAAAGACTTTTTGCATTGCTACTAAAACAATAAAAAAAAGGTGTGATCGCAAAAAAACAGGCTGCAATAACTAATAATTTTCTTCTACCCCAAATATCCGACAAAGTGCCCGTGTGCATTTTAAATAAAACACCACTTAGACTTGATGCACTTACGACAAAACCAATTTGTTCTGGAGTCAATTTCAGACTTTCAGCATAAAGAGGAATTACAGGATATCTTGAAAGAAAATAACTTAGAGAAGTAAGAAATCCTAATAAACAAATTTTTATAAATATACCCATAAAAAATTCTTACGTTTTTTTGTATAGTGAAAATTATCTCTCAATATGATGAAAATAAATGAAAGTGTATGAATAATATAAAGATAAGAAGCATATACAAAATGTTTATTAATAGATTATTGAAACTATAAGTTTATTTTAGTGTCTCTAGTAATTCCCCGGATTGATATTAGTCATTTTAAAATCATACTTTTAGTAATCTTTTGCCTGAGGTCTGTTTTTCCAGATAGATCTTAAATAAGAATCGGGGATAAAAAAATGAGCCCGATAGTACAGAGGATAAGAAATTTTGACGGAGGTGACTATACTCCTGCAATCTATAATTTCTCTACATTCTATGAGCAAATACATGGAGTAAGTCCTGAAACTTTAAAACCAATTCGTAGAATCAAAGTTGTAATATCACAGGCAGAAAACAATACTAAAGTTTCAGAAGCTATTCCAGTAAAAGATAATGTAAGAAGCAACATAGGCTTTGTATTAGGTGCACTGACTTCAACTCTTCTAGTTGTAGGAGCATATACTACAAATATCCTTGATAGGTTTAGTGGATCAGTAAAAAAGTTTATAGAGCTTGCTCTGGATGTCACTGCAATTAGCCTTGTCACTATTACTGCAAATGGGTTTTTAAATGGAATTGCAGGAAATAATACTGCAGAAATTACGAATAATGTCCAAAAGCCAGATTAATTCAGGAGATAAATATGCGTGCAAAAGATGTAATGAATAAAGAACCATATATTCTTTATGGAGAAGATACTATTTTAGATGCTTCAAAGTTCATGAAAAAAGAAAGGATGAGAAATTTACCTGTAGTCGATAAAGACAACAAGTTAATTGGACTCCTAACACTTAGAGAAATTATAGAAGGTCTTACAGGAAAAGCAGAGAAAGCACTTGTAAAAGATGCAATGGTTAAAGATGTAAAAACTGTTGAACCAGAGACTCCATTAAAAGGTGCAATTCAGGTAATGCTACTGAATAAATTTGGCTGCCTGCCTGTAATTGATAACAATAAAAAACTTTTGGGAATCATTACAGAGACAGATCTTTTAAAAACTCTCTATGAGATGGTTACATTACCTGACGATTTTTACAAAGTTAATTAGATAAGTTTTTTATAAACGTGTGTTAATCACATCAATTTCAACTGGGTGAACATTAATAATTTGTGAAACATACTCATCTGAAAACAACTTTTTATTATATGCACAAACAGCAAGAAACTTATTGTTTTTAAAACATTTATCTACTTCTGCTTCATAAAGATAGAATTCTTCAAGATTTATACGATTTTGTAATGTACTGGAGACTTCTGCAAATACTCTTACTCCTGTAAACCCCTCTTCCGTTACGGCCTTTTTAACAGCAGTTAAATACATCTTTAAATTTCTTTCCAAGTTAAATTTATTATCCGGGAAATAAAGATTTTTGAAGCTTTCAATAGTTATATAAGAAAGTACTTTTTGTAAATTAAAAATTTCATCTTTGAATATATATTTAAAATATCTTATGGCATCTTCTCTGGTTATATCGTCTAGAACAAGCAGGCATTTCTCATTTTTATTTATCCCATCTCTAAGAAATGGAATTGCACAGTGGAAAAACTCTGTTTGATTTTTAAAAATCAAACATGTGTGGTCATGCATTAAAATATCTTGAACTGTTTTTTTCATATGGATATATGGTACAGACTATGTTTTATCACACAAATAAATAAACATTAGTAGTTAAAGAATTAATATTCTTTAAAGTCATACAAATTATAACTTTATGGGTGTTTTTGAAGATTGATTTGATCTTGGAACCAAAGAATGTTTACGATAATATGAAACAAGATAACCCATAAGCTCTAAAACTATTAATCTTGCCTTTTCTGTAAATGCTTCACTACAGGAAGGATTAATTTCTTTGCCCTTTAGTTTTATTGCAATGCTGTGAATTTCCATTACATCACTTGGGCCAGCTTTTAAAGTACATAACTCATCACATATGAAACGAAGTTCATCTGAAACCAGATCTTTTGTTCTTAGATCTTCATTAAGTGCTATTCCAAGAAGTTCTTTGTAGCGTTGTATTAGTTCATTGAATAATCCAGGTACTGATTTTTGGAGTGGCACTAACCCAAATAATTGTGCAGTAATATCTGATTTTTTAGGTTGGTTGACCAGAGCTTCTAGAGATCTTATTTCTCTTTCATGCTGTTCACGCTTTCTTATCTTTTCAAGCTCAGCTTGAAGTTGTCTTTGCTCTGTAACATCTCTTACAATTGTAGAGGTCCCTATAATTTCTCCATTTGTATTTTTTATAGCTGACAGAGTAATGGATACATTAATTCTTGTACCATCTTTTTTCATGCGTAATGTTTCAAACTGCTCAATGCGCTCGCCATTTTTAAGTTTTGTTGTCATGTCATGTGCTTCATTAATCAGTTCTGGTGGTATTAAGGTTGTAAAATGTTTGCCAATTATTTCATCTGCAGTGTAATCATATATTCTTTCTGCAGCAGGGTTCCAGCTGGTTATAATTCCATCCAGAGTTTTGCTCATTATTGCATCAGAAGATGAGTCTACTATACATGCAAGTAGAGAATGTGTTTTTTCTGTGTTCTTGCGATCTGTAATGTCGGTAATGAATCCTTCAAGTGCAATTAATTCTCCATTTGTGGAAAAAACTCCACTGCCTTTTTCCCATACCCACTTTTCTTCGCCTGATCTGGTTTTTATACGATATTCAATAATATAAGGCTCCTTCTTTTTTACTGTACTTTGAATGGACTCCCGAACATAGTTTCTGTCATCAATATGAATTATTGAGTTATAAGTGGTTACTTTGTTTTTTATAAACTCACTTGCTTTATATCCTGTCAGCTCAAGACAACCATCACTTATGTACTCCATAGTCCATTCTGAGTCGTTAGCACAGCGGTATGCAATACCGGAGAGGTTATTTATAAGTGTAGATAGTTTTCTTTGAGCTTCGTTAAAATTGTCCTGTGCAATTTTTTGATCTGTAATATCGCGTACTATTGAAGAAATTGCCTCTATTTGACCAGTACTATTTTTTATAGGTGATAAATGTGTTGAAACAAAAATTTGTTTTCCGTCTTTTTTTATGCGCATCTGTTCAAGCTGAACAATTTCTCCCTTACTTACTCTTTCTAATATTTCAGGAATATTTTTGCGGTAATTAACCGGTGTAAGAATTGATACTGATTTGCCAATAATTTCTTTTGCAGTATATCCATAAATGGTTTGGGCAGCTGGATTCCAACTAATGATGATTCCATCAAGTGTTATGCCTATGATGCCATTTGCAGAGCATTCTACAATAGATGCTAGTTGTGATTTTGTTTCTTCTGCCTGATTCCAGTTGCTTAAATTCCTGAAAATACCCTGAATTATTTTTTTACCTTTAATTTCAACAACATTTGCACTGATTTCTATAGGGATGTTATAGCCTTCCTTATGACGAATCAATAATTTTTCAGAAATCCCTTTCCCAAGATCTATATGTTCTTTAAAAAGCTTTCCATACTTTTCTGACTCTTCAACAGGATGTAATTGAGTTTGGTGCATTCCAATAATTTCATCTTTTGAATATCCTATAAGTTCTTCTGCTTTCTTGTTTGCGTCTATAATAATTCCTGTTTCAGTATCTGCAATGAAAATCGCATCATTTGCTGTTTCGATAAGTTTTCTGAATTTTTCTTCTGATTCTCTAAGTTCTTTCATCAGTTTATTCTCTTTTTGGATTTTATTTTCAAGTTCTCTATTTGTAATTAATAATTCATTTGTGCGGGATTCAATATGATTTTCCAGAGTTCCATTTAGATTTTTAAGTTTTTCCTGAACATTTTTGATTTTAGTTATATCGGTCATTCCACCAATCATTTTTATCGACTTTCCTGTTTCATCTTTAATTACATAACCTCTATCCGTGACATATGCATAAGAATCATCTTTGCAACGAAAACGATATTCATCTGACCAGTTTTCTTTTCCGCTTTTTATAATTTCGTGAATTCCATCAATAACTCTACTTTTGTCATCAGGATGTAATCTTTCTACCCACCAATTATCATATGGCTCAACCTCTTCATCAGAGTAACCAAAAAGTAATTTAACTCCATCATTCCAGGTGGATTTGTTTGTAAGTAAATCCCAATCCCATAAAGCGTCATTTGTTGCTTGTGCTACAAGTCTATATTTAGTTTCACTTTCTCTAAGTGCTTCTTTAGCTAACTTTCGCTCAAAAATATTTCCAAGTTGTGCTGCTACAGCAGAAATTAAGCTAATAAGATGTATGTCCTCTTCATGTGACTCAAGCATAAAAAATTCAATTACTGCTATTACCTTTTCTTTTGCAAGTATTGGAATAGCTAATCCTGCTTTTAGCCCAGCTTCTTTAGCTATGGGAGCGCGTGGAAAATTAGAATCTTGAGTTACATCTTTTACCCAGGCAGGGCATTTTGAAACCCAGACTCTGCCCGGAAGACCTATGCCGGGCAGAAATTTATAATTTTCACTTAGTGCTCTGAACTCTTGAATATCTTTTATTTTTGTATACCATGCAGGACTGCATATAAGATGTTTTTCATCTGGAGCCGGGGTAAATGCCTGTCCAAAAACCCATCCAGTTGCCTCACATACTTTACACAGAGCAATTCCAAGAGCTGAATGTAAATCCTCAGCTTCACTTATTGCCAGTATTATTGTTTTTAGTAATTCTGTTTCTTCTTCAGCTTTTTTACATGCATCTTTTGTTTCTTCAAATACTGCTAACTGTGCACGAAGAACTTTTAGCTCTTTAATTAAATCTTCTCGGGATTTATCCTGATACTGTATAGTGCCAGTAACCATAACTTCGGCCTTTATATCTCAAAATAGATTGAGAAACTAATTTACTCTTTAATTTTTGTAGAAAAATTTCTCTTGAAATTTGACTACTTCTTAAAACAAAACTTACGAACATTTTACATTTACCGCCTTCTAAAAGATTTCTTTCTATGGAAAAATTCAACTTTTAGCAATGAGTAATCTTCATAATTCTTTAAAATGAAACAAAAACTCCTTTAATTATGTATTTCAATATTTTCTTAATAAGGGCTTAAATTATATAAAATTAATAACAATTAAAAACGTAGGGACGTTGCATGCAACACCCCTACGGAGATTTTTCATAATTATTGGTGTAGTTATTTATTACAATTACATGGACTGCATGCGCATGCTGTACCACATTTGCAATGCATGAAATTACTTGCAATTGTATATCCGCCTACAAACATAACTATACTTAGTATTACTGGGATTAAAAATTTTTTCATATTGCCTCCTTTTTTATAGCTCAAGACAAGCTTGAGCTTCTTTTTACTATTTTTTTCGTTTGATCAGATTTGCCCAATGAATGGGACAAATCCTATAGTTGCAAGTTCGATCGTTTTTTGTCTCACATTTTTATTATACCCAAAACCCATACCCCTGCCTAGGGGGTCTGAATTTTTGATAAAATTGATACATTTCGAGTATAAATATTACACAATATGATTATAATAATGTTAAATGTTGTTAAATTAGGTAGTAATATGTCAATTAATCGGGAATAAGAAATGCTTCATCAGAATCCAAAAGTAAAAAAAGACATCTTAAAAAGACTTTCATATATTCTTGGCCATTTAAAAGGAATAAATAAAATGGTTGAAGAAGATAAATATTGCATTGATGTAGTTAAACAAATCCAGGCCGTTCAAAGTGCTTTAAATAAAGTTTCTGAATTAATTCTTGAAGATCATCTTGAAACCTGTGTAAGCCATGCTATAAAAAAAGGCGAAGGACATAAGTTAATAAAAGAAGTGATGGAAACCATAAAACAGTCAAAGAAGAAATAACAATGGATTTTTCACTTACTGATGAGCACCTGATGATTGCAAAGTCTGCAAAAGATTTTGCAAAAAGAGAAATATATCCGACTATAAAAGAGCGTGATGTTAAAGGACAATACGATAACGACGTCATAAAAAAAATGGGTAAAGAAGGTTTTTTAGGACTTTGTATTCCTAAAGAATATGGCGGGCAGGGCTTTGACTATATTTCACTTGGATTAATTTCACTTGAGTTTGAAAAAATAGATACGTCAGCTCGTGTTGTAATTTCAGTTCATACAGCACTTAACTGCCTTACTTTACTTCAGTGGGGAAATGAAGAACAAAAGAAAAAACATTTAATCCCTCTTGCTAAAGGAGAAAAAATTGGAGCATTTGGTCTGACCGAACCAAACGCTGGCTCTGATGTTCTTGGTATTCAGACAAAAGCAAAAAAAGATGGTGACTGTTATATTTTAAATGGTGAAAAAACCTGGATTTCACTGGCTGATACAGCTGATCAATTTATAATTTTTGCTTATACAGATGAATCTAAAAAGAGTAAAGGAATCTCAGCTTTTATAATTGAAAGGAATTTGAAAGGTATTAAAACAAGTAGTATTTGTGGAAAACTTGGGGTACGTGCTGGTAATACTGGAAGTGTTTCAATGCAGGATGTAAAAGTTCCAAAAGAAAATTTACTTGGCAAAGAAGGTGATGGTTTTAAAATAGCAATGAGTGCACTTGACAATGGTCGTTATACAGTAGCTAGTGGTGCTGTTGGAATAATTGAAGCATGCTTAGAAATAAGTGTTAAATATGCAAAAGAAAGAGAAGTTTTAGGAAAAGAAATCGGAAAACAGCAGCTTGTTCAGCAGATGATTGCAAAAATGGTTTCAGCCCGTGATATTGGAAGACTTCTTACTTATAATGTGGGTTATTTAAAAAATGTTGGTAAAAGAAATACCAGAGAAACATCGCTTGCAAAGTGGGTTAACTGTAATAGTGCATTTGAATCAGCGCATGATGCGCTGCAAATATTGGGTGCTTATGGTTATTCAAATGAGTTTGATATTGAACGTCATTTTAGAAATGCACGTGGAGCACTTATATATGAAGGAACACGTGAAATACATACAATTCTTCAGGCAGAGTATGCTCTGGGTTATAGAGAAGATAAGCCATTAGAATGCCCTTTACCTGTTCACTATTATAATTCGTGATATATTTAAAATATATTTATGAATACAATACTTAAAACACATGCTTCATCGCCAGTTATTAATGGTGGTACTGAATCTACTCCTCATGAGCATGATTATTGTCCTGAACCTACATGTGAAGTACTTGCCAAACACAACCATAGAACTGAAGATGGTGATTGCCTTGGCTGTATAAAAGATTATCTTGAAAAATTATTTCCTCTTGAAGAAACAATTAAAAATCTCCAAGTTGGTGGCAAAGAAATAAATAAAACTACAAAACAACTCTTACTTATGGTAAGTAATTTGACTCCAGCCATTGCAATGTCAGAAATATTGAAACCATTTCATGTAGATTCATTTATCGCATCACCTTTAGCCATTAGTGCAATGCATCTGACAAATAGAGGCACAAACCAACTACATAAACTGCTTTTTACAGGGCTTAGTTCAATCGGTGTAATTGCTCTGCAGAAGTTTGCACAGTTACCACGCATTTTAATTAGACCAGTAATGGCACTTGCAGTGTTTTTTATTGAAAAAAACGGAAAACATGTTCACACTGAAGAATGTAATCATGATGAGCATATTGATCATCAACAGATTTCAAAATCAGATTGGATTAAACTTTTGAAACTTCAGGGACAGATAAATACTGTACCGCAAATCATAAATTTTGCTTTAAGCAGATTACGTGAGTCAAATGAATCAAATGATAGTTTTTTCAAAAAGTTTTTAGGCAAAGTTGGTATTTCAGCCTTACAAATAATTGGGCTTAGTCTGGGTTTTGTTGGAATAGGACATTTAATAGATAAACTGCTTGTACAGTTTAATTTTGTAAGCAGTGAAGAGTCTTTAGCTATGAGAGCAGAAGGTGCAGTTTGTGCCTGCTGTGGTGCACCGGTTTGTGTGGCTGAAACTGCTTCTGAATCAGCAGTTATTGCTCTTGGTGGATAACATAAATAATTTTTTAATAAACTTACATAACACAAAAGATTGAATAATAATAAAATTAAGAACACAGCAGTACAATTATTATTTGGAAATGAATTGATTTTTATGATTGATATTTTATTTCTTGGTTTAATTACAATTTTCTTTACCAGTTGCTTAGCTTATATTACAGCCTGTGAAGGACTTTAACTCATGATTTTTGAATATATTCTTGGCGGGATAGTAGCAGTTGGATTGTTAATTTACCTCATGTATGCGTTGTTAAATCCAGAAAGGTTTTAAGCTTTGACTTTAAACGGTATTTTTCAAATCATTTTTTACTTTCTGATAGTTTTACTTTTAATCAGACCGCTTGGTTTATACATGGCTAAAGTATTTAGTGGAGAGAAGACACTACTTGACCCAATACTCTGCCCGGTTGAAAAGATGATTTATAAGCTCAGCGCAGTTAACTCAAAAGAAGAACAAAACTGGATTGAGTATACAAAAGCACTAATTTTATTTAACTTACTGGGTACAGTATTTCTTTATCTGATTTTACGACTGCAAACTTTTTTGCCTTTAAACCCCTGTAAATGTAGCTCTATTTCTTCTGACCTTGCTTTTAATATTTCAAGTAGCTTTACTTCAAATACAAACTGGCAGTCATATGTGCCTGAAGGTTTAATAAGTTATTTTACTGAAATGCTGGGGCTTACTGTTCAAAATTTTCTTTCTGCAGCAGTTGGAATTGCTGCATCGATAGCTTTTATTCGTGCACTTGCTGGTGAACAGGGGAAAGGCATTGGAAACTTCTGGGTAGATTTGGTTCGTTCTACTTTATGGATATTACTTCCTCTTTCTTTTGTCTTTTCATTGATTTTTGTCTTTGAAGGAGTACCTCAAAATTTAAGTCCACCAGTTGAAGCTAAAACTATAGAGGGTAAAACTCAAATTATTCTTCAGGGACCTGTTGCATCCCGAGAAAGTATTAAAGAACTGGGTACAAATGGAGGAGGTTTTTTTAATGCTAATTCTGCGCATCCATATGAAAACCCAACACCGCTTACAAACTTTCTGCAGCTTATTGCAATATTTCTAATCGGAGCAGGTTTAACAAACACATTTGGAAGAATGGTAAAAGATGAACGTCAGGGATGGGTATTGTTTTCTGCAATGGCTATTCTTTTTTTATTTGGTGTATTTGCCACTTACTATTTTGAAACAGCAGGCAACCCTCTGTTTAAAGATTTGCATGCTCCATTAAATATGGAAGGAAAAGAAGTCAGATTTGGAATTATTGGTTCTGTTTTATATGCAATTATTACTACAGCTGCTTCATGTGGAGCAGTAAATAGCATGCACGATAGTTTTTTACCACTTTCCGGGATGATACCTCTTATTAACATAATGCTTGGTGAAATTATTATCGGTGGAGTTGGAGTAGGTTTAAGTGGGATGTTTCTTTTTGCAATTATTGCAGTGTTTATTGCCGGTCTTATGGTTGGTAGAACACCTGAGTATTTAGGTAAAAAGATTGAAACTAAAGAAATTAAAATGAGTGTACTTGCAGTTTTAATTCTGCCACTTTGTGTGCATTGCTTTAGTGCACTTGCCTGCACTACTCCTTGGGGTATAAAAGGTCCCTTAAATCCAGGACCACATGGCTTTAGTGAAATTATTTATGCATTTAGTTCAGCAGGTGGAAATAATGGCAGTGCATTTGCAGGCATCAGTGCTAACACCTTTTTTTATAATTTGACAACAGGACTTGCAATGCTTATAGGGAGATTTTTTATAATTATTCCTACCCTGGCAATAGCTGGGTCTCTGGTAAGAAAAAAAGTTGTTCCACCCTCCAGTGGTACTTTGCCTACGACAGGTTTAACATTTGTATTTTATTTGATATTGGTAATTATTGGTGTTGGTGGTCTTGTTTATTTCCCGGCTTTATCACTTGGACCTATAGTTGAGCATTTCTTACTTTTAAACGGAAAAACCTTTTAATGATTATGATTACGAAAAAAAGAAAATCAATTATTAATGTTGATATAGTCAGGCAGGCTATCATTGATTCATTTATTAAATTAAATCCTTTTACTCTCTATAGAAATCCAGTTATGTTTGTTGTAGAAGTAGTTGCTGCTTTAGCGACTATATTTTTGATTCTCAGTTTGTTTGATAGTGCAAATGAAAATCCATTTTTTGTTTTTCAAATAGCTTTCTGGCTCTGGTTTACTGTATTGTTTGGAAATTTTTCAGAAGCAATGGCAGAAGGCAGGGGCAAAGCTCAGGCTAACTCACTCAGGCAAACAAAGGTAGAAACAAAAGCAAAACTTTTAAAGAGTGCTGATTCAAAAGACTACAAGCTGGTTTTTGGTACAGAGCTAAAAAGGGGAGACATTGTTTTAATTGAAACTGGGGACACAATACCTGGAGATGGTGAAATAATTGAAGGTGTTGCACTGATTGATGAGTCGGCTATAACTGGTGAATCTGCAGCAGTTTTAAAACAAAGTGGTGGTGATAAATCATCAGTACTTGCAGGAACAAGAGTGCTTTCTGACTGGATAAATGTAAAAATAACTTCTAATCCCGGGGAATCCTTTTTAGATCAAATGATTGGACTTGTTGAGGGAGCAAAAAGACAAAAAACTCCAAATGAAATTGCATTAAATATTCTACTGATAGGAATGACTGTTGTCTTTTTAATAGCAACTGCAACAATAGAAATGTTTGCAATATATGCAGGCACACATATTTCAGTTACTATTCTTATTGCTCTTCTTGTAACCTTAATTCCTACTACCATTGGGGGTTTGCTTTCAGCCATTGGAATAGCTGGGATTGATCGCCTTGTTCAGCACAATGTACTTGCTATGTCTGGTAGTGCAGTAGAAGCAGCAGGTGATGTGGATACCTTATTGCTTGATAAAACAGGAACAATTACTTTTGGTAATAGGATGGCAGATGAATTTATTCCGCTTAGTGGAGTAAGTGAACTAGAGCTTGCTGATGCAGCACAGATTTCTTCTCTAAGTGATGAAACTCCTGAAGGACGCTCAATAGTAAAGTTTGCAAAAGATAAATATAATCTACGTGAAAGAAATCTTTCTCATCTGAATGCGGAGTTTGTACCATTTACAGCTCAGACCAGAATGAGTGGAGTTAATTTTGAAGGAAATGAAATCAGAAAAGGTTCTTATGATGCAATTTTTGACTATGTGAAAAGAAAAAATAACAATACAACAATTCAGGCACCTCTTGAGCTAACTCAGGCAATTGAGAAAATCGGTAAAGCAGGTGGTACACCTTTAGTGGTTGCTAAAAATAATAAATTGCTTGGAGTGATTTATTTAAAAGACATTGTGAAAGGTGGTATTAAAGAACGTTTTCAAGAGCTTAGAAGAATTGGTATCCGTACAATTATGATTACAGGTGATAATCCACTTACTGCAGCTGCAATTGCTAAAGAATCAGGCGTGGATGATTTTCTTGCAGAAGCTAAACCACAGGATAAAATGAATTTAATTAGAAATGAACAGGCTAAAGGAAAACTCATTGCAATGACAGGTGATGGTACAAATGATGCTCCTGCACTTGCTCAGGCAGATGTCGGTGTAGCAATGAGTTCAGGTACTCAGGCAGCAAAAGAAGCAGCTAATATGATTGATTTGGATTCAAATCCCACAAAACTTATAGAAGTTGTTGAAATTGGCAAGCAACTATTAATTACAAGAGGCGCTTTGACTACATTTAGCATTGCAAATGATGTAGCAAAATATTTTGCAATAATTCCTGCAATGTTTTACCTGACATACCCAGAGCTTAACGCAATTAATATTATGAAGCTTGCTACTCCACACAGCGCAATTTTATCTGCAGTAATATTTAATGCCTTAATTATTCTTCTTCTTTTACCGCTAGCACTTAAAGGAGTTACCTTTAAGCCACTTGGTGCTGCTGCTATTCTTCGCAAGAATCTTTTTATCTATGGTTTTGGAGGAATTATAGTTCCATTTATTGCTATAAAAATAATCGATATTGCAGTTAATTTACTGCATTTTGTATGAGGGAGATAAATAAACAATGTTTAATCATTTAAAAACTGCACTTTTAATGATGATAATTCTTACACTACTAACCGGTCTTGTTTATCCATTTGCTATAACTTTTTTAGCTCAGGTTATTTTCCCATATCAGGCAAATGGAAGTTTAATTATTCATGACAAAAAAATAATTGGTTCAAAGCTTATTGGTCAAAATTTTACCTCTGACAAATATTTTCATTCAAGACCCTCAGAAGTAAATTATGAGGCAAATAAATCAGGTGGATCTAATTTTGGACCGACAAATAAGAAATTAATTGAAAAAGTTAGATTAAATGTAGAAAAGCTTAAACGTGAAAATCTAAATCTTTCTGTACCTGCTGATCTGGTTACTTCTTCTGCAAGTGGGCTTGATCCTCATATAAGTGTAGAAGCTGCACTATTTCAGGTACTACGAGTTGCTAAAGCTAGAGGAATAAGCGAAGGTAAGATTAAAGAATTAGTTAGTAAACATATCGAACCAAGACAATTTGGCATACTGGGTGAGCCCAGAGTCAATGTATTGATTTTGAACCTAGCGCTGGATAATCTTTAATCTGTTTGAAGCTCTCTCTTCCTCCACAGAAAATAAATTGCTGGAACAATAACTAGAACTAAGATGGTAGAAGTAATTAACCCACCAATCATTGGAGCAGCAATTCTTTGCATAACATCTGCACCAGCACCATGGCTCCACATTATTGGAAGAAGTCCAGCAATACCAACACATACTGTCATTAACTTTGGTCTAACCCTTTGTACAGCCCCTTCATGTACTGCATCTTCTAAATCTTGAATTGTTTTTAATCTGCCACCTTTTAAATGTCTTTCATAAGCTTCATCCAAAAATATGACCATAACAATTGCAGTTTCAATTGCTACACCTGCAAGCGCAATTAAACCAACTCCAACTGCTACGCTAAAGTGAAATTTATATAAAAGTAAAAACCATAAGCTGCCTATGAGTGCAAAAGGAACTGAAAGCATAACCATCAGTGATTTAATGGTGGAGTTAAATGCCATGTAGTGAAAAAAGAAAATGATAAATATTGTAAGTGGAATAATTAATGTTAAGCGTTTTTGTATTCTTTGTAAAAACTCATACTGCCCAGTCCACTCAAGACCATAACCAGTAGGTAAGGTAAGTTCTTTATTTAAGACTTTTTTAGCATCATCTACATAACTTCCAATATCTCTACCTGTTATATCAATATAAACATAGCCGACAAGAGAAGCATCTTCATCTCTAATTTGCATTGGACCGGTTTCAAGTTTTACTTCAGCAATTTCAGAAAGAGGTATTTGATATCCAAGCGGTGATTCAATATAAATATTTTTTATTTTTTCAGGAGTATCTCTAAGTTCTCTTAAATATCTGACATTTACTGTGTATCTTTCTTTTCCTTCAATTGTTGTTGTAATTTCTTCTCCGCCTGAAGCTGATTGAACTACTGTTTCTACATCTTCAATGGTTAATCCATGCCTTGCGATTTTTTCTCTGTCAACCTTTATGTTTAAATAATATCCAGAACCAGTACGCTCAGCATAAACACTTCTTGTCCCTTTAACTTCTTTTAAAACCATTTCTATATGCTGACCAAGCTTTTCTATTACTTTTAAATCAGGGCCAAATATTTTAATCCCAATTGGAGTTCTAACTCCTGTAGTAAGCATATCTAACCTAGCTTTTATAGGCATTGTCCAAGCATTTGTTGTACCTGGAAGCCTTAGTAATCTATCTAACTCATCAATAATTTTTTCCCAGGTAATCCCAGGTCTCCATTTTTCTTTTGGTTTTAAAGTAATTATTGTCTCGTACATATCAAGCGGAGCTGGATCAGTCGCAGTTTCTGCTCTACCTGATTTACCAAAAACTGAAAAGACTTCAGGAAGTTTTTTTATTAGTTTGTCCTGAACCTGTAACAATCTTGATGCTTCAGAAATACCAATGCCTGGTAATGAAGTTGGCATATACAAAATAGAACCCTCATTTAAAGGTGGCATAAACTCAGAACCAAGTTTTCCTATAACGGGCAAACTTAAAACAAAAATAACACCACTAATAGCAATAACTTTCCAAGGGGCTTTTAAAACAAATCTAATTATTGGGTCATAGATCTTAATTAGATACCTGTTAATTGGATTATGAGTTTCTGGTTGTATTTTTCCTCTAATAAAAATACCCATTAGAGCTGGAATGAGTGTAATAGATAAAAGAGCAGCAAAAAACATTGAAAAAGTCTTTGTGTAAGCAAGTGGTTTAAATAATCTTCCTTCTTGTGCCTCAAGCGCAAAGATTGGCATAAAGGAAACAGTAATTATTAAAAGTGCAAAAAATAAAGGCTGACCTACTTCTTTTGCAGCATTCATTATTACTTGTATTCGTGGTTCTTTTTTACCTGTTTCTTCCCACCGTTCTAAATGCTTATGTGCATTTTCAACCATTACAATTGCAGAATCTACCATTGCTCCAATAGCAATTGCTATCCCGCCAAGAGACATAATGTTTGAAGTTAAACCCATAAAATACATTGGGATAAAAGCCATCATTACTGCAATTGGCAGAGTAATAATTACCACAAAAGAACTAGGCAGGTGGAAAAGGAAAACAATAATTACAAGTGCAACAACGATTGATTCTTCAATTAATGTTCTTTTTAAAGTCTCTATGGATTTTAAAATTAAATCAGAGCGGTCATAAACAGGAACAATCTTTACTCCTTTTGGCAGACTTTTTCTAACATCATTAATTTTGTCCTTAACACGGTCAATAACATGAAGTGCATTTTCCCCATGACGCATTACTACAATACCGCCAACCACTTCACCCCTACCGTTATAATCAGCTACTCCACGTCTCATATTAGGACCAAGGTGAACATTAGCCACATCACTAACTCTAATTGGTATACCATTTTGCTTTACACCTAAAACAATTTTTTCAACATCTTCTACTTTTTTGATGTATCCCGAGACATTAATTAGAAACTCATGACCTGCAAGTTCTAAACTTCTTGCACCTGTGTCATTATTACTGCTTCTTACAGCATTTATTACTTTTTGAATTGATATTTTATATGCTCTTAGTTTATTTGGATCAACATCTATCTGATATTGTTTTTCATATCCACCCACACTTGCCACTTCAGCTACACCAGGAACAGAAGCAAGCCAATACCTCAAGTACCAGTCATTAAATGTTTTAAGTTGAGCCAGGTCATATTTGTTGTGTTTATCTAAAAGAACATATTGATATACCCAGCCAACTCCTGTAGCATCAGGTCCAAGAACCGGATTTACTCCTTCAGGCAGTTTCCCTTTAATGCTGTTTAAGTATTCAAGAACTCTACTTCTTGCCCAATAAATATCTGTCCCATCTTCAAAAATTGTATAAATAAATGAAAACCCAAAAAAGGACTGAGCTCTCACTACCTTTACCTTTGGAGCTGAAAGAAGTTTAGTAACAATGGGATAAGTAATTTGGTCTTCAATAATCCTAGGGTTTCTACCTTTCCATTCAGTAAAAACAATAACCTGAACATCAGAAAGGTCAGGGATTGCATCAAGCGGAACATTCTTAATGGCAACTACTGATCCTATCGTAAAAAAGATAACAAAAATAAAAACAATCAGTAAGTTCTTTCCACAATAATCAATAATTTTGTTTATCATATTTTGTTTTATTTCCCGACCTCAAGTCACATCATATGTCCTGCATGTCCACCAAGCGTTTTCATTTGTTGTAGTGCAGTTTCAAGATTGCTCTCTGAATCAAGTAAGAAATTACCGTCAGTTACCACTTCATCACCTTCATTAATTCCAGAATAAATTACACGCTCATCATTTATTTCAGGACCTAATTCCACTTCTTGTGGGGTAAACTCTCCCTTTCCTGATTTAACAAATACTATTTTTCTTTCTCCACTATCAATAACAGCCCTGGTTGGCACAACTACTTGTGAACCAATATCAGATAGTATTACTGCATCAACATACATATCAGGCTTCAGTTTATAGCCTGGATTATTTACTTCAAGTCTTACTTTTGTTGTTCTTGTTGTTGGCTCAATTACAGGAGAGATGTATGTAATTTTTCCAATAAATGGTTTTTCACTTCCATATTGAAAATGAACAGTTGCACTTTGACCAATCATTACTAGTGGCAAATCCACTTCATATACTTCAACAAACACCCAGACCTTAGACAAATCCACAATGTCATAAAGTGTTGTGTCTGGTTTTATTTCAGTTCCTTCAAATGCTTCTCTTTTTGTTATAAAGCCATTAACAGGAGAATAAAATGTTAATTCTTTAGTCACCTGTTTTGTTTCTCTTAAGTTGTCGATTTGTTCAGATGAAATGTCCCACAATTCTAATCTTCTTTTTGCTGCTTGAAGCAGTGAACTTTGGGCTTTATCAATCTCAGGAAACTTGTTTCCTTTTAATTTCTTTTCTGCCTCCAGTGCAAGTAAATATTCTTCCTGAGTGCTTACAAGCTCAGGGCTGTAAACTGTGAAAAGTGGTTGATCTTTCTCAACAAGCTTGCCTTCATAATCTGCAAAAACATGATGAATAAAGCCTGAAAACTTTGTGTGTATATGAGCTAGTTTAGTTTCATCAGGCACTATTGTACCTAATGCTTTTATTTCTTTTATTGCATCTTTTTTAATTGTTTTGGTTACCTTAATACCAATGTATTGTTGTTTATCAGGATCAATTTCTAATTTAAAAGCCCCTTCTTGTTTCATTTTTCTTTCAACAATTGTTGCATTTCCACTTCCTTCTTTTCTTTCCTTTTTTACAAGTCTCATGCCACATATTGGACAATCGCCTGGTCTATCACTTGTATATGTTGGGTGCATTGGACAAACATATAATTCGTTTTTCGACTCCTGTTTGTTAGGGGATAAAAAGTTAGGAACAAGATTAAACTTAGCAATTCCATATCCAATACCAAGCGATAAAAGGATAATCAGAAATATTTTAAAAATATTTTTCATTTTTTCACAATTCCCTCCCTATAAGTGGTTCAAGTTCAGCAATCGCTTTTTCATAATCAGTCAAATGCTCATAGTACCTAATCTGAAAGTCAAGAAGTGTTCTTATGTTATCTAACAGATTTAAAAAATCTGTTTTATTCACCTTATATGCAGCTACTGAAGAACTAAGTGTTAGCCTTGCTTGTGGAATTAATCCTGTTTCAAGCAGCTCAATCAAAGTATTGTATTTTTCAGTTTGAATATGTAGGTTCTTTATCTTCTTTTCAGCTTCAATTATTGTTGCATGATAATTTTCTTCTGATGCTTTTAGACTTGCCACTGCTTCTTCAACTTGTTTTCTTTGTTTTGAACGATAGTAAACTGGAAGTGAGGTCATAACCTGAAACATATACATAGGTGCCATTGGATTAGACCTAAGCCCATAACCACCTTCAAAACTGTAATCTGGATAATATTCTTTTTTTGCCAGTTTAATGCCATACTGGTTCTTTTCAATTAACGCTTTTTGTCCTAGTAAAAGAGGATATCTTTCTTTATACATTTCTAAAAGTTCTGATAGTTTGAAACCAACTGGTTGTTTTGTTATGTCTTCCAATTCTCCAATATCTGTACCTTGAGGTCTTACTACAATACTGTTGATTTCTACAATAAAAACTTCTCTGTCTTTTTTTAATGTTTCAATTGAATCAAGCAGTTTGGAAACTTCAAGCTGTAGTTTTAGTAAGTCTTGTTGATTACCACTACCTACTTCATATTTTGCTTTTACAGTATTTGCCAAGGTTTCAAGTAGAAGTTTTATTTCTTCTGTGATTTCAAGGGATTTTGTTGTAAAAAACAAATCATAATATGCTTTCTTTAACCTACTAGTAAGCTCAAGTTTTGCCAGATCATAGTCTTGTTTAATTTTTGAAAGTTCTGATGTTTCTACCCTGCCTTTTAATTTAAGTTTGCCTGGAAATGGAAACTCTTGTCCAAGAGCAAATTGAACTTGATTCATTGGGTCTTTGCCTAATGAACTGTAGTTAAACGGATATTGATGCGTATTTGTAGCATTAGTAAACGTTGGATCTGGTCTTACTTTAATCCAGGAAGCTCTAGCACCTTGAGCTGTAATTTGGTAACCAAGTGATAGTAGAATCGGGTTTTTAGATACCGTTTCTTGAATTAGATTTTTTAAGGAAGTAACTTCAGAGGTACGAGCAGAATCAGAGTTAGGATCTGTAAGATTTATACTTTTTGTATCTGCTGCAAAAGAACTACCAGAAAGAAGTAAAAAAGTAAACAGTAAAATCATTGTTCTTAGAATCATAAGTTTATTTACTTGTATGTTTTATTGTTTCCATTACTTCTTTTATTAACTTATGACCTTCACCTTTTTTTATTGCATGACTTACGCAAGTTTTAAGGTGGTCTTCAAGTACAATTTCAGTAACTTTATTTAGTGCAGACTGAATTGCTTGTATTTGTTTAACAACATCAATGCAGTATTTATCTTCTTCAACCATCTTGTTAACACCTTTTAGATGTCCAATAATAAAAGATAAGCGTTTAAGAACATCCTTTTTAACTTTTGGGTTTTGATGAAGCATATTTTTATTGACCCTTTCTAAATAGGCTTAGTTTCATTTAATTCTCTATTTTAACAACTTTTTAACCATCTTATGCGATTCTTATCTTGAATTTACCCACCTTTGTAACCCCTGCCATAGGGGTATGGGTATAATAAAGAGTAAAAAAGCCTATAAAAAGGATAAATGATATGAAAAGAAACTTTATAATTTTATTCTCAGCTTTAACTTTTGCTAGTGTTGCGCTAACAAATGCACTTGCATGTGGTTGTGGTTGTAAGGGTAATAATTGTGGTGGTGGAGTAACTCAACAATCTACCACTACTGATGTACAAGAACAAAAAGTTCAATGTCCAGTTATGAAAAATTGGATATTGCCTAGTGAGGCTGCTGATTTAGTTGAATATAATGGCAAAACTTATTATTTCTGTTGTGGTGGGTGTAAGGAAAAGTTCCTGGCTGAACCCGAGAAATATGTAAGTGATGAAACAAAATCATACGGAGTATTATGAATAAGTTACTAAATATCCAACAATTAAACAAACCTATAGTTATTGCATTTGGCTCAATTTTATTATTGTTAGCGGTTTTGCTTATTAACAAACTAACATGCAATTGTGCAGGTTTATGCAGTTGTCTTGCTTGTTTTTGCTGTAAGTAATATTTTTTGTGGACCAGATCTTCCTATACTAAACTATTATATTGTCAATCAACCTACTTCCAGAACTGAAACAATTATCCTTCGTCATTTTAAGAGCATGTTTGCATTTAGACTTATTTTTGTTTTTTTAATTTTCTTTTTTGCTTTTTGGCAAAATATTTTTGTGCAGGCATCCAGTGAAAAAATATTAACTTTAAAAGATGCTCTAACGCAAGCCATGGCAAATAATCATCATATTAAATCTGCTATTGCAACATTGCCAGTGGCTGAAGCACAGTTAATAATTGCAAAATATATTCCAAATCCAGTTGTTGGCTCAAATAGTGAAATAGTTAAAGGTGGTTCTCTTCATCCTATACAAATTGGGCAGTCGCTTGAGCTTGGCAGAAAACGTCACTGGAGAATTGCAATAGCAAAAGAAAATATTTCAAAAAAAGAACTTGAAATTGCAAAAATTTTATGGGAGACACATACACAGGTTCACAGTGTATATTCTGCGCTTTCTGTAGGAATTGATTTATTTGAGCTGGCTAAAGAAAGAGTGGATTTCTATAAATCGCTTTTAGATGTTGCTGAAAAAAGATTTACCGCGGGTGATATTTCAAGACTTGAGCTTGATAGGGCTAAAATGGAACTTTTGAGTTCAGAAAATGATTTAAGTGAGTTTGAAGGCAGATTAAAAAAAGCAAAAGTTGATTTTAATCATTCACTGGGGCGTGATTCAAATGAAGAAGTTGTTTTACAAAAATCCGAAGAATTAAAACCCAAAATTAAAATGCATGAATATAAACCTCTTGAAAATATAATTGTTGAAGCACTGAATAAGAGACTTGATCTGGCTATACTGGAAAGAGATTTTGGTATAGTAAGGGCACAGCTTAAAAAAGCAGAGTGGGAACGTATTCCGAATTTGCTTGTAGAAGGTGGACCCACTAGGCCAAGTGCTGGTAATAATATCTGGGGACCATATGTAGGATTACAATTTGAGCTTCCTGTATTTAATCGGAGACAGGGAGAAATAAAACAGGCAAAAGCCCAGATTGAATATTTAAAAAAAGAGCAGGACAGAATAGAACATGATATTAATATAGAAGTTACAAAGGCACTTCATGATATGGAAGTAAGAGAAGAACAGGTAGGAAGATTTAACGAAAAATTACTTGGACACTCTGAAGATGTTTTGGAAATGATTAAATTAGGATATAAACAAGGAAAACTAAGCCTGACAGATGTTTTAAATGCAGAGCAGAAAAATAGGGACTTAAGACAAAAATATCTTGAGAGTTTATTGAATTATCAGTTTGCGCTTGCAAGCTTAGAGTATGCTGTAGGAGTACCACTTTACGGGTTGACAGAAAACTAATGCGATTTAAAATGATTAAAAACAAATTTATTTTTTATGTATCATGCATCATGTTTCTTTGGCTTATGAATGGGCAAACATACGGGTATGCCACAGGGCAAACACACTGGTATGCCACTACTTGTTTTATGCTTCCTGCATATGCTCATGGAGATAATTATGCTCTCGAACCAAATTTTAAAAAAGTCACTTCTGAAGAATCAGCAATCAAAACTCTCGGCATAAAAACACAAAAAGTGATTGAGGAAAATATTGATGAAATAATTAAAACTACAGGACAGATAGAAGCCATTCCAAATAATCAGTTTGATATTACAAGCTCTGTAGAGGGAAAAGTAAAAACGATTTTTGTAAATCTTGGTGATGAAGTCAAACCAGGTCAGCCGCTTGCTGAAATTCAAAGCGCAACAATTGCAAAATTAGCTAGTGATGTAAACCAGTTTAAGGCTGAAGTTGAACAGGCAAAAAATACATTTGAAAGAGAAAAATTGCTTTTTGAACAGGGAGTAAGTGCAAAAAAAGAATTTGACGCTGCCAAGGCAATGTATGCTGGGGTAGAAGCTAAACTAAATGCAGCTCAAAATAGCTTGAGAATTTTAGCAGGAAATATGGAGCTTTCTAGTGATGGGACATTTAATTTAAGAACACAAAAAAGAGGAACAATTTTTGAAAGAAATATTACTGTCGGTCAGGTAATAAATGTTAACCAGCTTCTTTTTCGCGGAGTAGATATTTCAAGTGTCTGGGCTAGTGCAGATATTTATGAAAAAGATACAGGTAAGGTGGAAAAAGAGCTAAAAGCAATTGTTTTTCTGGATACTTATCCTGATAAATTTTTTGAAGGAAAGCTTACCTACGTTGGAGCTGTTATAAATAAAGACACAAGAACTTTACCGGTAAAAGCTACTTTGAAAAACTCTCCAAATGGTTTAATTTTACGTCCGGGTGCATTTGTTCAGATGATTATTCACACAGGACAAAAAAAGAAATCCATAGTAATTCCAAGAACTGCACTTCTTGAAATAGATAAAGAAGGAACAGACGGAAAACATATGCACAGAGTTTATCTTAAGAAAGGGAAAAGTTTTATACCAAGAAAAGTAGAAGTTGAGTCACATGATTCAAGCACTGTAGAAGTGTTGTCAGGTCTTATGTCAGGGGAAGATATTGTAGTGCAGGGTGCTTATCAATTACAGTTTGGAGAAAGTAAAGAAAATGAACACAATCATGACAAACCATTATTTAATATTACCTACATTATCTCAATTCTTTTAATTGTTATTGCATTGATTTTTGGTTTGTATCTCGGTAAGAAAATTGCTAAAAATTAATTTATGATTAATAGAATTATAAAATGGTCTCTTGAAAACAGACTTCTTGTACTGGCTCTGGGACTTGTATTATTTTTATTTGGTTTGATCTCAGCATTTTATACACCGATTGATGTTTTGCCTGAGTTTGCTCCACCGCAGGTTGTTATTCTGACTCATGCTCCTGGGTTTGCAGCAGAAGAAGTAGAGGCAATAATTACTATTCCACTTGAAAGTGCATTGAATGGCACGTCAATGGTTCGTACAGTAAGAAGTAGTTCTATAGAAGGGCTTTCTTTTATAACGGTTATATTTGAATGGGGTACGGATGTATATGATGCCAGACAACTTGTTTCTGAAAAAGTTCAGAAAGCAGCATCTTTATTTCCTTCAGGAATTAAACCGCCTATTTTATCTCCAATTACTTCTCCGGTAGGTACGATTTCATTTTATGCTCTAACTAGTAAAACTACACCTCTTATGGAAGTAAGAACTTTTGCTGACTGGGAAATAAAAAACAAGCTTCTTTCTATACCCGGAATTGCACAGGTACAGGTTTATGGTGGCGATATTAAACAATACCAGATTTTATTAAATCCAAATAAACTAAAAGAATATAACATTGGCTTAAACGAAGTTGTAAAAGCAGTTGAAGAATCAAATGTAATAGTGGGTGGTGGGTATTTGTTACAGGGTGATAGGGAATATCTTATAAGAGGTCTTGGGCGAGTACAGTCAAAAGATGATCTAAGAGAGTCGGTAATAAGTGAAAAAAATGGTGTGCCTGTCTATTTAAAAGATGTTGCAAATATAAAAATTGGTGCAGCATTTAAAAGAAGTGGTGGCAGCGTAGATGGCAGGGAAGCTGTTTATATATCAATCAGCAAACAACCCTGGTCAAATACAGTTGAGTTGAATAAAAAAGTTGAATCAGTCTTGAACAGTTTAAAAACATCTTTACCATCAGATATAAAAATTATTAAAACATTCAGTCAGGCAGATTTCGTAAATATCTCTATTAAAAATATAGTTTTATCTATTTTGCAGGGCTCTATACTTGTAATTATTGTTTTATTTGTTTTTCTTGCAAACTGGAGAACAAGTTTTATAAGTCTTATTGCAATTCCCTTTTCACTTATTGTGGCTATTCTTGTTTTAAAAGCATTTGGACAGACAATTAATGCAATGACGTTAGGAGGGCTGGCTGTTGCTGTTGGTGAAATAGTTGATGATGCAATCATTGATGTAGAAAATATTTATAAAAGACTGAGGCAAAACAAGCTTAGCTCAAGCCCTTTGCCTGTGCTTGATGTAATATTTAATGCATCATTTGAAGTAAGGCACTCAGTTGTTTATGGCACTTATATTATTGCTATTGTATTAATTCCAGTTCTATTTTTAGGTGGGCTTGCAGGGCAGATTTTTAAGCCGCTTGCATGGGCTTATATAATTGCTATTCTTTCATCACTTATTATTGCCCTTACATTAACACCAGCAATGTGTTTTTATCTCTTAAGTAAAAATGAAAATCTTTCTAATAATGAACCAGAAATTGTAGTGAAAATAAAAAATAGCTATTTAAAAATTTTAGATAATGTTTTGAAAAAACCAAAGAAAATGTTTGTTTTAGTAGTGGTTTCATCTGTAATTGCACTTACTTTATTTGTTTTTCTGGGCAGATCTTTTTTGCCTGAAATGGGTGAAGAAAATCTTGTTATTATGGCATTTACACCACCAGGAAGCAGCCTTGATGTTACACAAAAACTTGCTCTTGGAATGGAAAAAATACTTCTTAAGTATACCGGAGTAGTAAGAGTGGGAAATCGTGCAGGTAGATCTGAAGCTGATGATGAAGCAATATCATCTAATTTAAGCCATTTTGATATAACTTTAAAAGATGGAATTTCGCAGTGGGAAAAAAGTAAATTAATTGAAAAAATCAGAAACAATTTTAATCAATTGCCAGGAGTTGTAACTATAGTAAAATCATTTATTGGTGAAGCAGTTGAAAATGTTACAACTGGGCAGATTTCTCCTATAGTATTAAAACTTTATGGCAATAATCTTGAAGTACTCAGAAAAAAAGCACAAGATATTGCAAAACTTCTTCGTTCTGTTGAAGCCCTGGATGAAGTTTATATAGAACCTGTTGTTGAAATTCCACAAATTCACATTAGAATCAAAAAGAAAATTGCAGCTAGATATGGACTAAAAGTAGGAGAGCTTTTACGTACAATTCAAATTGCATTTAATGGTTTATCGACTTCGCAAAGAGTTATTGAGGGACAAAAAGCATTTGATCTTTTTGTCTGGTTTGATAAACCTTTTAGAAATAATCTTGAAGTAATAAAAAGTACATCAATAGATACACCAAGTGGAATTAAATTGCCACTTTCGCAGCTGGCTGATGTTTATGAGTCAACAGGACCAAATATTATTAATAGAGAGAAGGTTTCAAGAAGAATTGCTATTTTAGCCAGTGCAAAAAAATCTGATCTTTCAAAAGCTGTAGAAAAAGCACAAGAGCTTACAAACAAAAAATTATCCTTACCTGAAGGTTATATTTTGGAGTATGAAGGAGAATACCAGCTTCAAAAAGAAACGAATAAAACATTGTTTTTCCTTAGCGTGCTTGTTTTGCTTGGCATTTATCTTTTGTTGTCACTTGCTTTCAGGTCATTTAAAATCTCAAATATAATTATGCTTAATTTGCCTTTTGCTCTTGTTGGTGGAATATTTGCAATTGCATTAACAGGTGGAGTTATAAGCATTGCCAGTGTAATTGGATTTATAACCTTGTTTGGTATATCTACAAGGAACACTATTTTACTTGTAAACAGATTTTTTGATATTCAAAAAGAAGATCCATCTCTTTCAATAGATTTAGTTATTAAAAAAGGTGCACAGGATAGATTAACACCAATTCTTATGACAGCACTTGCTGCTGCTTTTGCAATGCTGCCGCTTGCATTGTTCCCTGGGGCAGGAAGAGAAATAGAACACCCACTTGCAATTGTCATTTTAGGTGGCATGGTCAGTGCTACAGTATTAACTTTATTAGTGATTCCAGTGGTTTATAAAAAGTTTGTTGGTAGTAGATAATTTAATGCTTACATTTCCTTGACCACCGGGTAGATAAATAATATAGTCATCTAGTGAGGTAAGTGAAATGAAAAGTATCCCGATATTGCTTGTGGTAAGTTTTCTTTTATATTCAATTTCAGTAATAGCACAAACAGATCTTCCACCAAGTGGTGGTGGTGAAATTTCTATTGCAACAAGTATGCCTACAGTGGAAGAACAGGTCAATGATTTGCTTGCAAGTTTAGATTCTTTAGAAAAAACCTTGAAAAAAGAAAAGGACAGATCAAGCAAAGCAGCAGCTAAAAAAGTTAAATTAATTGGAAAAAAAATTGGAAGAGCAATTAATTCAACTCTACCCGAAAAGTGTTATGAAGGAGTAAAAATTGCAATGAATGATTTTTTTGCTCTTGTTTCAAAACTAGGTACAGGAATTGCTTGCGGTCCACCAATAATTCCACCATTTCTTGACAGAAATAATGATTCTATAACTCCTGACTGTATACTTCCTGATCAACTTGGAGCTTTTGGAGAAGTAAATTCTGTATATGATATTGCGCGTAACTTGTTTCATATAGATAAAGATGGAAGTGGTATATCAGATGCATGTGAGGGTGCTACTAAATAATGCCAATGCTCAGAATGATTGATATTTGCTGGTAAAAATGTTCCCGTAGATAAATACTATAAGTTTAATCTCTGGATAATATGTTTAGATTTTCTAAGAGTTATTTGCCTTATAATAATGCTTAATAATGAAACAGCCAATTAAAAATTTTATAATTGTTTCTGTCTTAATTATTTTTAACTTTTTCTCTTTCTTGCAGGTTTATGCTTCGCGAGAGATTGTTACTCAATTACAACAAGAACTTCTTAATTTTATACAGATTCAGGATGAATTAAGTAATAGTTCTAAAGAAACAAAGCCCTATACAAGAAGAATGAAATATTTAGCAAAAAGATTGAATTTACTTGTATTATTTGCATTGCCTGAACAATGTAAAAAAAGTTCTGCACGACTAATTGTAAATATTGGAAAAGAGATTACAAAGCTAGAAAATAAACAATGTCAAATGGAATTAATGTCAATTGTAAAACCATTAAACATTTCATCTAGATGTATCTCAAGTGAGGTTCTAAATAACTATCTACCACTAATAAATGACTCTTTTCAGAATATCAAAACAATTTCTATAGCCGATAAAGAATTAAATGATCTGCCTGATATTTGTGAAAGTCATGGAGGGCAGTAACTTGAAAATTCATTCAGGATTTTTAATTTTGATATTTTGTCTTTTTTATATTTGTTCAGCACTTCCGCAGGAATCTTATAGAGAGATTAAAATGGAACTTAAAAGTTCTGCTTTTAAAAATAATAAAATGCTTCCAAAAAAATATACTTGTGATGGTGCAGGTGTTTCTCCACCGCTTTCATGGAATGGTATTCCCAAAGTAGCAAAAAGCTTAGCTTTGATTTCAGATGATCCAGATGCACCGGGCGGTACATGGGTTCACTGGTTAATGTACAATATCCCACCTTCAACTAGAGGTTTAGGTGAAGGCGTTCTACCTGTAGAAGAATTTGCACATTCAGCCAAGCAAGGTTTAAATGATTTTCAAAACATTGGCTATGGTGCTCCATGCCCCCCGGATGGTATCCACCGATATTTTTTTAAACTCTATGCTCTGGATATCACACTAAACTTAGAAAGCAAAGCTACTAAAGATCAATTATTGAAAGCTATGGAAGAACATATTCTAGCTCAGGCAGAGTTAATTGGAAAATATAAAAGATAAAAATGAAAGATAATTCTGAGTTAAAATGTGGATTGAATTTATTTGATTCAACAGCCATTGTTATTGGTTCTATGGTAGGCTCTGGCATTTTTATAGTTTCAAGTGATATGGCGCGCACACTTGGTTCACCTGGCTGGTTACTGCTTGCCTGGATACTTACCGGATTAGTTACTATAACTGCTGCATTAAGCTATGGTGAGCTTGCTGCTATGATGCCTCATGCTGGTGGTCAGTATGTTTATCTCAGAGAAGCTTTTAACAGGTGTACAGGATTTCTTTATGGGTGGACACTATTTACTGTAATTCAGACTGGCACAATTGCTGCTGTTGCAGTTGCATTTGCAAAATTTACCGGGGTTATTTTTCCTTTTATATCTTCTTCAAACTGGATTTGTAAGTTTGCTACTTTAGGTCCTTATAACGTAGGGTTAAATACTGAAAATCTACTTGCCATTTCATCAATAATATTTTTAACATGGATAAATACCCGCGGATTACATGAAGGGAAGTTTATTCAAAATATTTTTACATCTACAAAAATCATTTCTCTTTTAGGTTTAATTTTTCTTGGATTGTTTATAGGAAGAAATCCCGAGGCAATTAATCTTAATCTGCAGAATTTTTGGGATGCATCAAAGGCTCATGTAGTAAATGGTTCTCTCTTAGTGACGAAGCTCTCAGGCATTGCTGTTTTTGCTGCCTGTGGAGCTAGTATGGTTGGTTCTCTTTTTTCATCAGATGCATGGAATAATATTACATTTACCGCGAGTGAAGTTATAAATCCGAAAAAAAATATTCCTGTAAGTCTTGCTCTTGGAGCAGGTACAGTAACCATACTTTATATCCTTATAAATATTACATATTTATCTGTGCTACCTCTGCATGGAGATATTAATGCAACAGATATTTTTTCAAGAGGTATACAATTTGCTTCGCAGGATAGGGTTGCTACAGCAGTTATGCAGGAAGTGTTTGGAAATTCTGGTGCCGTTATTATGGCACTTTTAATTATGGTTTCAACTTTTGGCTGTAATAATGGAATTATTCTTGCAGGGGCAAGGGTTTATTATGCAATGGCAAAAGACAGATTGTTTTTTAAATTTGCTTCAGAGACAAATAAAAACTCAGTTCCCGAAAAGGCTCTTATAATTCAGTGTATATGGTCATCAATTCTCTGTCTTTCAGGTGCTTATGGTGATTTGCTTGACTATGTTATTTTTTCGGTTCTAATTTTTTATGTACTTACCATACTAGGATTATTTATACTTAGAGTAAAAATGCCTGATGCAGAAAGACCATATAAAGCATTTGGTTATCCAATTATTCCTGGATTGTATATTTTCCTTGGAAGTTTAATTTCATTGAATTTGTTGTTTTATAAACCAAACTACACATGGCCAGGGTTGATTATTGTGATTTTAGGTATTCCTGTTTATTATATTTGGAAAAAGAATTAGAAGATCAATTATTTTCCAGTAACTGCAACCAGTGCACTGCAATTACTTGAGTTGTTTTGATTGCATAACTTGACTTGTGTTCCACTTACAAGAGAAGGAGTGAAATCAGATGTAGGGAAAACAGAGTTGAAAGAGCCGACTCCACAAAGATTACCCGACTTTAGTGAATTATTGTTTGTATCTTTAACTAAGAGACATGTATTAGGATCTACACTAAAAGATATAGTTACATTGCTACCACTAATGGTTACACTATTAAGTGTAATTGTTGAAGGTGGAGTACAGCCAGCCTGAATATAACTCCCTCCAGATGGAGCCGCAGTATATTGTCCACCATCTAGACATTGGCAAATGCTACCAGGACCAGTTGGTGTTATAAATGCAGACCCTAGACCTGCACAGGCACATGGATTAGTAGGAGATGTTGCTTCTCCTACTGCACAACTACGAACGCAACCGTTTATTGTATAAGTTTGTCCAGTTGGACAATCACAAAGACCATTAGACTTACCTGTTAAAGTCCCAGTAACAGCGGCACAAACACATGCACCGAGAATAGGATTTTCTCCTTGTGAACAAGTGCGCCAACAACCAGTTGCTGAGTATGTCTTACCACTGGAACACGTACAAGTATTTCCGGTGCCAAAAGTTGCAGTGCCTGCACATGTGCAAGGATTAGATGCTGTGTTGGCTTCACTAGCTGCACATGTACGAGTTGATGTTGTTCCTGGACAACCTCCCGATGCATAGACTTGACCATTTGTGCACTGACATTGACTGTTAGATCCAACTGTAGCACCGCTTGCACAAGTACAAGGATTAGAAGCATTTGATACTTCACCTAGTGCACATGTATGTGTTGTAGTAGTAACACAGCCAGTTGCTACTGTATATGCTGTGCTAGAACCACTTGGACATGTACAATATCCATTTAAATTATATGCACCACCACTAGGATTACATGTACAACTTGAGGTACCAACTAAAATGCCCGGAGAACAATAATTTGTTGTTGAAGTGCTACATTGTCCATTACTATTTGGCCAAGATTTATCTTGGCATAAGCAAGACAAAGCAGCACTATAACCACTACCTGCTGATGTTGTTGGATAGCTAGCTATTAATCCTTGTGGACAAGTTGCTACACATGTGGTGTTGTAAGTAATTGGAGTAGCATCTGGACATTTACAAGGTGGATTACCACTTGGGTTTGTAACATAAGGAGATGGGCAGTTTGTTGTTGTAGAACTACCACAGCCATATTCCTTTGTATAAGGACTACTGCTTCCGCTTGGGCATGTACAATATCCATTGGAATTATATGCTCCACCAGAAGGATTACATGTACAACTTGAGGTACCAACTAAAATGCCCGGAGAACAATAATTTGTAGTAGTAGTACCACAGCCAGTTGCTGTATAAGCTATGCCATTTGTACATTGACAAGTTCCAGTTCCACCAGGACCAGTAAATGTTGCTCCACCTGCACAATAACATGGGTTAGCTGTTGTTGCTGGTTCCCCTGTTGCACACACATGTGATGTTGTTGAAGTACCACAACCTTGAGCTGAGTAAGCTATTGAAGATCCTGGTGGACATTGACAAGTTGCATTTGGACCATTAGGTGTTCCAGGAGGTGCACAAGAACATGGATTAGATGGATTACTAGATGGTCCAGTGCCTGCTACACAATAATTTGTTGTTTGAGTATTGCAGGTTGTTAAACCAGTATAAGGTTTACCGTTTGTACATTGACATTGTCCATTAGATCCAACTGTTGCACCAAATGCACAAGTACAAGAGTTAGTTGCTGTTGGTACTTCACTACCTACACAGACACGGACGTTTGTAGTACCACAACCTGCTGGTGTATATGGAGGATTGTTGTTGTTTGTACATTGACAAGTATTTCCTATACCAAATGATCCTCCAGGACCGCATGTGCATGGATTTGAAGCTGTTGGTATTTCACCAGCTCCACAATATCTTTGTCCACTTCCATAACATTTTCCACTTTGATCAGGATAACTACTTTTATCTGGGCAGAGACAAGCTAATATTGGCGTATAGTTACTACCAGGTGCACCACCACCATATGTTGGTGGGTAACCAGCTGTTAATCCTTCAGGACATTTTGCTACACAAGTAGAACTAAAACTAATTGGAATTGATTCAGGACATTTACATGGTGGATTGTTACTTGGATTTGTAATATATGGCGGTGGGCAATAATTTGAGGAGTAACCACAGCCATTAGCAGTATATGGCTGACCACTTGGGCATTGGCAAATATTTCCTGGTCCATAAGATGCACCAATGGTACATCTGCATGGATTTGTATTTGGGTTATAAACTTCACCTGGTTGGCATATTTTTCCTTGTTGTGAACAAAATCCGTTGGGTGGAGGAATAGAGCTATCAGAAATACACCTGCAAGCACCGTTTGGATCTAAATATTGATCAGGTGGACATTGACCGGAAATACATTTATGAGAAAATGGATCATATTTTTGTCCTTGTGGACATCTGCAATTTCCAAATTCATCCTGCGTGAATCCTTCTGGACATTTCTTTCTACAGCTACCACCAGGGTCTCTTGTTGCTTCTTCAGGACAAGCAGGCAGACAGCTATCACTATACTGATCTTTTTCAAAACCTTGTGGACATTTATTCCTGCAAGTATTTTGTGCATCTTCTTTAACATAACCCTTGTTATTAAAATTATTTGTATCTCCACAGAGACATCCTCTTATATCAATAGGTACAGGACGTGAACTAAAACTTACTTGAGGTCCAAAACTTTCGCCTGGGAAGCCGCTAACAAAACCTGGACTACTTTGGCTACAGCACTTAATTGAGAAATATTTTGAAAGTGGATTGCCACAGTCAAATATTCTGCCTGCATCTGCATCACAGGCAAAATGACAGTTAGAAAGTCCCTGACTAGCTGCTTCAAGTGGTGATCCTGGATAAATAGAACCTGGCGATATTGGACCATGATTAAAACCAAATTTTATAGAACATTGATTGTGACATGCATTTAATTCACATTCTTCTGCAACGCTTTCAGGTGTTGAAGGTAGTTGAAACCCTCCTGATTGTGTGGGTGGTATTGGAATATTGGATGGAACACAGTACTTGTTTCCTTTTGAGTTAGTTACAATTATCCAACCAGGATTAAATTGAGATGGTCCATTGAAGTTATTGTTTGTACATTCAGAAGCATCAATATCTATCCCGATCTTTGCACAGTAAAGATCTTTAGTTGGTTTTTGAAAACATGAGTTTGGACCCTGACCCTGTGGTGGAGCACAATTAGGACCACGACAAATCTGAGCTAATGAAAAACTTGCTTGACCATTAAATCTTGCCTGACAGAATCCTACAGGATTTATACATTTTGAAGTAATCTCAGTATTACCTGCAAACTCAGTACAGTCAGGTGGTGGACACGGTAAATCTTTACTTAAACCAGTTTTAAAATTAGCAAGTATTTTTGAGTAAATCTCACATGGTTTTTGATCATCAACTTGTCTTCCTGTATGTTCACAGTATCCTTTTCCTACAAAATTTAAAGCATTATCAGGAGTGGTAAGTATAATTGATTTAATTAAACCAAATTCCGGGAAATTACATGTTGCTGTTTGAAGGAAGTTTTTAAAATCTGAACCAATAGATAAAAATGTTTCTGGAGTAGTGTCTTTGCAGCGATCAGCAAAAATATTAAGATCGCATCCTATGCCTGAAGGAGGTTCTTCTATGATTCCGGTGTCTTTTGTATTCAAATCTTGAAGTTGTTTTTTAGCTACCTCAGTTGCTAAATTATCATTTTCTTTACTAAGATTTGCAGTAAAAGTTGAAGCTTCATTTAAAATAATAGGGTTATTGGAAATTGATGCATTTGTTTCAGGATCGTTACTGAGTGGTGTAATCGCATATAAATCAGTATCGGTTACTGCATGAACAAGTCCTGTTGCTACTTCATCTTGTATTGGTGTTACTGTGGTGGATGATGTATCAGTGCTTTCAGCATCCATACCTATTGATGCTTCCTGATTTCTTGATTTTCTTGTTTTAATAACCTTTTCTATACTATCTGCTCTTACTTCTGTAAAAAATGTTCCATTTGGATTTGTAGCAACTGTCTTTTCGGAAAGTTTTTCTCCGTTTAAGTCTTCAACAGTAACAAGACCTGCTTTAGATGAGTTTACAGTTCCAACTATAAGTACTGGTGTTCTGTACTTAATAGAATCAGTAGTAACTTTACTATCCATGCCTACTATGCTTAATTTGTAATCATCTGTTGGTAGGGCACTGGGAGATATTGTTACTCCGGCCTGATTTTGTAAATTAAATAAATTTACTACGAGGTATTTTCCATTTTTATTATTTAGCTTTTTTCTTTGAAGACTAATTGCATCTTTTGGAACTGTAAAAGACTGAGTGGAGTTATATATAGAAGTCAGAACTACTGAAAGATTAGCCAAATCCCCTTTCTTTAGTGTGCTTAAGAGGGAATTCAGTAATATATTTAATTCATTATGCTTTGGGTTAAGTACGCTTCCATCAACTTTGGCTGCACCATCGTTATTAAGTACCTGTACTGCCTGTGTCTTATTCTCCTTCTTTTTAGCAGCAAGTGCTTCAGTATCAGCCAAGAAAAATAAAATTACAGCTAATACAAGAGATAGATTTATTAAAGCGTTTCTTTTCATTACTTAAACTATAGGTATAATCGCCTAACTATAATGAGATTTACCTCACAGAGGTAAAATAAAACTTGAGAAAAGGGATGGTATAGGGATAAGCCTACTTAAGATTTAATTTTCATGGCATTATTTTTATGCAAAAACCATCAGGATCTCTTTTTTCTCCTGCGTCACATATGGGTAAACATGTTGGAGAAGTAGGATCTTTTTCATAACCTGCTGGACAAATACTTTCACAAGTAACTTTAACATCAGGTTTTATTATTCCTTTTTCATTAAAGTTATTTTTATTGTCCTTGCATAAACACTCAGTTGTGTCTTGAGGTATTGGTTCTTTGTCTCCAAAAATCTCTGCTTCTCTAAAGAAGCCCTTAGAATCTAAACCAACACAACATTGTTTATTAAAGTATTGTGAATCAGGATCACAGTCAATAAGTCTTCCTGCTTTCCTGTCACATTCTAAGTGACAGGAACAAACAGCACACTTTGGTCGAGTCCTGGAACTGCTAAGAGCTTGATTAGAACTAAATTGTTTTTCACATTGCTTGTGGCATTCTACTAATTCACACTCTTCAGCAATCTCAGCAGGGGTTATTGAAATATTTGATGGGACACAATATTGATTTCCTTTTGAGTTTGTTACTGGAGTATAACCTGGCTTTGTACCGCCGAATGTAAACTGGCTATCATTACACTCAGTTAATTTAATATCAATTCCAATTTTTGCACAGTAAAAATCTTTTGTTGGTTTTTGGAAACAAGAATTTGGACCTTGTACCAATGCTTGTAAACAAGTTGGTTTGCGGCATACTTGTGCTAATGAAAAATTGGTAATAGTATCAATTCTTGCCTGACACAATCCAATAGGGTTTATGCATTTTGAGGTGACTTCTTTATTGTTTGTAAACTCAACACAATTTGGTGGTGGACAAGGTAAGTCTTTGCTTAAACCAGCTTTAAAATCAGCAAGTATTTTTGAGTAAATCTCGCAGGGTCTTTTATCGTCTACTTGTCTGCCTGCATTTTCACAATATCCTTTTCCTACAAAGTCAAGGGCATTATCAGGGGTTGCAAGAATAGTCTTTTTAATTGTCTCAAATTCCGGGAAATTACATATTGCTGTTTGAAGAAAGTTTTTAAAATCTAAACCAATAGATGTCAATGTCTCTGGATTTGCATCTTTACAGCGATCAGCAAAAACATTAAGATCACATCCGATGTCTGAAGGAGGTTCTTCTGTGGTTCCAGTGTCTTCTGCATTCAAATCTTGAAGTTGATTTTTTGCAACCTCAAGGGCCAATCCTTGATTTCCTTTTGCAAGGTTAGCAGTTAAAGTTGATGATTCATTTATTCTAAGTGGTTTCCTGAATATGGATGCATTTACTTTAGGATCATTATTCAGTGAAGTAACAGCATATAAATCAATACCAGTTACCACATGTATTAATCCAGTTGATATCTTATTTCCTGCTCGTGCTGCTGTAATTTTTTCAATGTTATCTGCTGTGACTTCTGTAAAAAATGTTCCATTTGGATTTGTGACAACGGTTTTTTCAGAAAGTTTATTCCCTTCAAAATCTTCTATAGATACCAGACCAATTTCCATTGAATCTATATTTCCAACTATAAGTACAGGAGTTCTGTATTTAATGGAGTCAGTACTTACCTCTTTTTTATTCATAGCAATTATGCTTAATTTGTAATCATCTGTTGGCAGGGCACTGGGAGATATTGTTACTCCGGCCTGATTTTGTAAATTAAATAAATTTACTACGAGGTATTTTCTATTTTTAGTATTTAGCTTTTTTCTTTGAAGACTAATTGCATCTTTTGGAACTGTAAAAGACTGAGTGGAGTTATATATAGAAGTCAGAACTACTGAAAGATTAGCCAGATCCCCTTTCTTTAGTGTGCTTAAGAGGGAATTCAGTAATATATTTAACTCATTATGCTTTGGGTTAAGTATGCTTCCATCAACTTTTGCTGCACCGTTGTTATTAAGCACCTTTACTGTTTGTGTCTTATTCTCTTTCTTTTTAGCAGCAAGTGCTTCAGCATCAGCCAAGAAAAATAAAATTACAGCTAAAACAAGAGATAGATTTATTAAAGCGTTTCTTTTCATTAATTAAACTATAGGTATAATCGCCTAACTATAATGAGATTTACCCCATGATTTTAAAATAAAACTTGAGATAAAGAATGATTTTCTTTACGTTTACAATTAAGCCGAAAAGTTTATTAGTAGTTATTATCATTATTTAGGTCATATCAAATTATTAGTTAAATCTTATTACTTTGTAAAATGTTGCAAAAATTGTGTCAATAAATAAAAATAGAGGGTACAATAATTTTACTTCGTTTCTTATGAAGGAAACAAAATAATTAACAGGCCAAAGGGGAGAGAAAAATGAAAAGATTAATTTCGTTATTGATAGCAATTGTTTTATTGGCTCCAACTGCATTTGCAGAAGAGTCTACATTTGAAAGTTTAATTTTGGATGTTATTAAAAAGAATCCACAGGTTATAAAGGAAGCTTTAGAGAAATATGAAAAAGAAGCTGCAGAAAAAGACAAGGAACAGGAGTTTGATAAACTTTTTGCAGATAGAGCAGAAGTCGAAATCGGAAATTCACCTGTTCGTGGAGATAAAAAAGCTGAGTATACTATAATTGCATTCTCGGATTTTCAATGCCCATTCTGTAAAAGAGGCGATGACACAATAAAAGAAGTAATGAAAAAATATGATAAGAAAGTTAAGTATGTTTTTAAAAACTTTCCATTGAGTTTCCATCCTGAAGCAGCTCCAGCAGCAAAGGCAGTCTGGGCAGCAGGAAAACAAGGAAAGTTTTTTGAGTATCATGATAAACTTTTTGAAAACCAGCAAAAACTTGGTGATGAGCTATTTGTTCAACTTGCTAAAGATCTTAGTCTGAATATCGATAAATTTAATAAAGACAGAGCAAGTGATGAAGCTCAAAAATCAATTGATGCTGATATGAAAGCTGGTCAGGCAGTCGGTATACAAGGAACACCTGGATTTATATTAAATGGTATAAAAATCCTTGGAGCTTATCCTGTTGAGCACTTTGACAAAGTTATTTTACGCCTTGAAACCACAGCAAAGAAATAAATAACGAAATACGTCTTATTTTATTCCCGTGGAATAATTCGTTACTGCTTAGCATAGGCAAAAACAATAATTCTATTCTATAATACGTTAGTGTTTGTGGTTATATAAATAAATTAATAGGAGATAAAAGATTATGAAAAAAGCAAGCAGTTTAAGAAAACGAGCAATTATGTCCGCACTGGTTTTTTCAGTAGGAGCGGCTTCAGGAGCTTCAGCAATTGAAGGTGCATTGAAAGATCCACTATTTAGTTTAAATGAAATTAATGCTGGTACAGTACTTTTAGCGCATGATGGTGAAGCCAAATGTGGTGAAGGCAAATGTGGCGGAAGCAAAACTACTACCACCACCACAAAAACAAAATCAACTGAAGCCAAATGTGGTGTAAAAAAACTAAAGAAAGTTTTTAAGAAAACTACTACCACAAAAGCAAAATCAACAGAAGCCAAATGCGGCGAAGGCAAATGTGGTTCTGGAAAGAAGAACTAAGTATAATTAGTAAATAATATGAGGTATACGGATTTGTCTGTATACCTCATTCTTTTAAATATTGCTTAATCTAAATCATCTAAAAAGGTTAGAAAAGTCTCTTTATTCATGAAATTGGGAATATAAAGATTGTTAATGCTCAAAATTATTTTGAAGAAAAGTAAATATGAAAAAAATTAATAATAAGGCCATTATTGCAGCACTTGCTATTAGTGTAAGTACGGCCAATGCAGCACCTGAAAAACTATTTTCAGTAAGAGATGTTACTACTAATACTCAATTACTTGCTCATGGAGGCTTGCCAGGAAGTTGTCCTGGACATCCAAAAGAGCTGGCTAAGCTAGAGGCAGAGGCAGAAGCAAAAAAGAAAAAGAAGAAACAAGCTAAAACAAGTGCAGTTAAAGCAAGAGTTGATACAGATAGTAATGTCTCAGATGATTTAGATGATTCAGGTGATGAAGATTCTGAATAAATAAAATCAAATTTTATTGCTAAGATAATTATGTGAATCCATTTATTAAGCTTTGCTTTATAGGCTTTTTTGCATATTTGGCTTATACCCTTGCACGTTTTCCTGTCATTCCTTTATATGCAGAAAGTTTACATCTGAGTAGCGAGCAAATAGGGCTTGTCGTAGGTGCTTCGACTTTAACCGGTGTATTTTTTAAGATGCCAGCAGGAGCTCTTTCAGATGTTTTTGGCAGGCGAGTAATTATGTTAATTGGAGTTTGTTTTTTTGCATTTACTCCATTTTTTTATTTTTTAGCAAAGGATGCAACTGCTCTTTTTATTATTAGAATGATTCATGGTTTTGCCACAGCCGTTTTTACACCTGTAGCAAGTGCATTAATTTCTGATCTAGCAAATAAAACCAATCGCGGACAGCTTTTATCCACATATAGCTCAGCAAACATGATAGGACGAACTCTGGGACCGGTAATTGGCGGGTGGTTATTATTTATTAGTGGGTTTTACCTGCCATTTTTAGCAAGTGGAATTGCTGGCTTAATAGCATTAATTTTTGCTTTAAGTTATCCAAAAGAAAAAGCAAGTGATGTGAAAGGTCTGAAACATATTCAATTTATCTCTGGTTTAAAAGAAGTTCTTTCAAATAAAGCAATATTAATTGTAAGTGTAGTTGAATGTATTCAATATCTTGCTACTGGTTCTATAGAGTGTTTTTTGCCACTATATTCAAAAAATATTGTGCATCTAATCGAATGGCAGATAGGGATTTTATTTGGCGTTCAGGTAATAGCCACAATGATTTCCAAACCTTTTTTAGGAGTAATTTCTGATAAGTTTGGGCGTAAACCACAAATAACCATTGGTTTAATTTTGGGTGGTATAACCTGTGCATTAATTCCATATCTCAATTCTTTTTTTGGAATTTTATTTTTAATTGCAATATATGGATTGACAGTAGCTGTAGTTACTTCAGCAACCGCAGCTTTTGTAACAGACCTTGCTAGAAAAGAAAATTATGGATCAGCTCATGGTGTATTTGGAACTATTATGGATATTGGACATGCATCCGGACCAATTTTTGGAGGTATTTTAGTAGCCAGATTAAACTATAATTTATTGTTTTTAACTTCTGGAGTATTTCTTATTTTGTGCGGGATTCTATTTAAAATTTCAATTGGATTTAAAAAAGAAGTACCTCTGGTGATATAATAAAAGCCTTCATATAAGAATTAGTAAAATCAGTGGGAGGAAAAAAAGATGATTGGAAAATTTTTAGTCTTAATTCTCATATCTGTGTTGATGTTGCCGTGTACTTATGTGCATGCAGCAGGTACAGTAAAAGAACCTAAGAAAAATACACAAGTAAAGGAGAAAACAGTGGATACTAAAAATGTACAAAAAATAACTACAACAGCCACAGGATTAAAATATGTAGATGAAGTACCTGGAACAGGTGCTTTGCCAAAACAAGGTCAACCAGTAAAAGTTCACTATACAGGGTGGCTTGAAAATGGAACGAAATTTGATAGTTCAGTAGATCGTGGACAACCGTTTGAATTTGTTCTTGGGGTTGGCCAGGTAATTAAAGGATGGGATGAAGGTGTTAGCACAATGAAAATCGGTGGGAAAAGAAAATTGATCATTCCACCTCAATTAGGATATGGTGAACGTGGTGCTGGCGGAGCTATCCCTCCAAATGCAACATTAATATTTGATGTAGAATTATTAGCAGCTAAATAAAAATACACAATAATACTATTTTTTTAACTGGGTTTTTACCCAGATTAACATTGTATTTATACGCTTTGCCAGATTGTTTACTATAATTTCATTGAGTATTATCTTAGAAACAGAAGTAAACTGGGGACGTCATGTCCATAAGAAAAAGTTTTCAGTTTAAGGAGAAACAACACAATGCGAGCTTTAAATTTTCTTTTATCATTAATTTTAATCGGGCAGTTTTTTTCACTGCCAGTTATGGCAAGGCCTGGTGAAGCAGTAGATGATGTACTAAAGAGATTTAGTATTCAGGGGCAACAACCTGTTACGCAGGGAGATTATGTTTCTTATAAAGTAAATAACACAAAATTTGTTTCTCAGCCAACTGTATTTTTTAAGCTTGGTGCAAAAGGCATTGTTCTTGAAGAAAACTTTTTATTTGATAAAAATACTGTACATGAAAAAGATGTGCAGAGAGCAAAAAGTGATTCGAAACCAACAGTAAGCATTCCTCACCATGCATATCTTGTTGGGGATTTTTCACAATTGCCAAGAGAGCAATATGACACTAAAAGCAGGGCTTTAGGTGTAGTAGCAGCCCCATTTGGTGCAGCAGTCGGAACAATTGCTGGTGCTGGTAAAGGACTGTTTGAAGGTGCGAGAATAGGTATAAAAACAGCAGATTCAGCAAGCAGAGCTCTTGGTGGTGATGCGTCAGGAAAAGCAAGTGCATGGGCATCAAGTGCAAGTGCAGTTGCAACTGGAGCTGTTACAGGTCTTTTTGGAGGATTAACTGGTGGAGCCGTTGAAGGTTCTGTGCGGGGTGCAAGAGTTGGTCTTGAAGGAATAAGTGGAGCAGACAGACAAATTACAGGTGTAACTTCTGCCACGTCAAACTATGTAATTATTGGTGGAAGAATTGGTAAAGAACTTTCACCTGATGAGCAAAAAGCACTCCTTGAACAATTAGCCCAGCTTGAGCAAAGCCGTTTAGCAGGAACCGATTCTGATAAAAACAAAGATCGTGTAGGTGTAGGTGATAGTGATAAGGGAGATTTAAAAGTTCTGGATTCAGCAAGGGACAAATCAAGTTTTGAAAAAAGTCCGGATTATTTGACTGAAGATTCTGCAAATAAAAATGTTGCTGGAATGTGGTAGTTGCTTGAAAGGAAAATTAATATGAAGAAAGCATTAGTTTCTTTGTTGGTGGTATCTCTCTTTAGCTTTTTGCCTGCTTTTTCTTTAAGGACATTAAATGAGAGCTATGAGCTTGTACTAAATATACCCGCAAAAAAACTTTTGCTATTTAATAAAGGATTAGTTATAAAAGAATATACAGTAGGAGTAGGCTCATCTCTAGCTCCCACACCTCTTGGTGACTTTACGATAGTTAGAAGGATCCAGAATCCTGCATGGGTAAATCCATACAGGCAATCAAAAATTATTGCACCTGGCGAAACCAATCCAATCGGCAGATACTGGCTTGGCTTTGCAATGAACAAAAGAAATCAAGAATATGGTTTTCATGCAACAGCTGATTTAAGTTCTGTCGGAAAAGCAAGTACTCACGGATGTATAAGACTGTATCCTGAAGATATGAAAGAATTATTTAATCTTGTCAGTGTTAGTACCCCTGTTCATGTGATTTATAATCCTGTTGAAGTGCAGGAATTTCAAAATAAACTTTTTGTAAGAGTTTATCCTGATATTTATAACTATATGGAAGAGCAGGAGTTTCTAAGGTTTGCAAAAAATCAATTAAGTGGAGCAAACCTTGTTCAGGAGCAAAATCTTTACAAAGCAATAGCAAATAAAGATGGAAAAGATTATTTTATAGGCTGGACCGGTGCAGAACAGTTGAATGATCAGGAATCAGGTCCACTTGAAAAAGGTAAATTAAACTAGCGCCGACATTTTTTCTTTAAATAAACTTTCACCGAACTCTAGCATTTTATTTACGTTATCTTTGGTTTTGCCTTCGGAATATATTCTCAGTAAAGGTTCTGTGCCTGATGCTCTAAAAAGCAACCAGCTTTCATCTTCAAAAATAAGTTTAGTACCATCAAGAGTTTGAACATCTTTAACATTTAAATCATTAATGGTCTTTGGTGGGGAAGATTTTACAATTTCTACAAATTCTTTTCCCAGTGTACTGCTTGGTATATGAACATCAATTCTGTCATAAAAAAAACTACCGAATTCGCTGTGTAACTTTTCGATTAACTGACCTGGCTTTAAACCAAAAGAATTTATTGCTTCAAGTAAAAGAACTGAATTAAATATTCCATCTCGTTCAGGAATATAGTGTAGTTTTGAACCTATTCCATTTGCTTCCTCGCCACCAATTAAAATATCATCTTTTAGCATTAAATCTGCAATGTACTTAAAGCCTATTGGAACTTCATATAGTTTTCGCCCGTAATATTTAGCCATTTTCTTTACAAGAACACTCTGTGAAAAAGTTACAACAACTCCACCTGAAAGTTTTTTCTTTTCAACTAGATAATATAAAAGTATTGCAAGTATTTTATGGGTGTTAATATACTCACCTTTTTCATCCATTGCACCGACTCTGTCAGCATCTCCATCAGTAGCTAAACCCATAAGCGCTTTGCTTTTGACAACTTCTTTTGAAAGTGGTGTTAACTGAGGCATCATGGGTTCAGGATTTATTCCACCAAAGTTTACATCAATATTTCCTCTTAGAGTTTTAACTTTTAATTTTCCTCCTGACAGTAACTCTTCTATATAGTTGCCTCCTGTACCGTGCATTGAATCAACGATTACTGTTTCATTTAAAGTTTTAAGCTTTTCAAGGTCAATTGTTTTTTTAATGTAGTTTATGTAATCTTTTGATGGCTCAATGATTTTAATATTTGATTTGTCGGGGATTTCAAGTGATTTTATGTCTACTTTATCAAGAGCAGCTTCAATTCTATCTGTATAGGATTTTTCACTTGAAGAGCCACTTGGTCTTTTTATTTTAAATCCTGAAAATTCCGGTGGGTTATGACTTGCTGTAATAACTATGCCGCCTACAGCAGAATGTTTTTTTACATCATAAGAGACCATTGGAGTCGGTACATCCTGATTATAAAGAGATACTGTTAAACCTTTTTGTGAAAGTATAGAACCTACACGGGTAGCAAACTCTTTTCCTAAAAATCTTCTGTCATACCCTATAAAAACATTGTTTGTAAGTTTTTTGTCATTTTTTAAATCTTCTAAAAACTGTTCAGCAGTTGCAAGTGAAACAAGGTTTATATTTTCAAAAGTAAAATCTTTAGCTATTACACCTCTCCAGCCATCTGTACCAAATTTAATTACATTTTTCATGTAGGATATATTAGCATTAAATATATTTCCTACGCTGTCTTTACTTCTTCAAGTCCTCTGTCATCTGATTTTACTCCAAGCAGTCCGGCAAAAATTGCAATTGCTGTTGCCTGTGATCTATTTGTAATTCTTAGCTTTGTAAAAATACTTGAAATATGATTTCTTACAGTTGAAGTACTGAGTATGAGCTGTTGTGAGATTTCTTTGTTTGTTCTGCCCTGGGCCAAATGTATTAGAATCTCTCTCTCTCTAGTTGTAATGGGAAGCTTGGTTGGTAAATCATTTAACCTATTTACAAAGCCTAGATCTATGAGGTTATTTTCTTTTGTATCCATTTAATTTCTCTCCTTTGATTGATACCCATGCCGGATGATGACAATAATCCTAAAAAAATCTGATTAAGAAACTACTAAGATCTTATACCCACGTAAAATTTTATTTACATAGATTAATAAACAATTAAAAAAGATCTTTTAGAAAAATTTCCTATGTCTAAAACTTGTCAGTAGGATATATTGCTGAGTGATGTATTGCATATGAATCACATAAGATGGCTATATATTTTAATATAAGTAAATGGTTTCTAGAATTAATACTGACAAATGTACTATTGACACTTAATCAAATAATAATCTCGATTATACAGTTTTTGTTTCTTCAATAAATGAATCCTGTGTGAGTAGCCCACAGAAGATTGCAATTGCTGTTGCCTGTGACCTGTTTGTAATTCTAAGCTTTGAAAAAATATTTGAGACATGATTTCGTACAGTAGAGATACTGACACATAATTTTTCTGAAATTTCTTTATTGGTTTTTCCAAGTGCCAGTTGAACTAATATTTCTTTTTCTCTTTTGCTTACAGGAAGAGTCGTCAGTCTTTTTACAAACCCAAGATCAATTAAATTTTGTTCAGTCTCAACTAGGTTCATAATATTGTCTCCTCGAAAATTTCTTTTTTTAGCCTTGGTAATACTAAGGTCATTTGTTTAAGAGCAAGCTAAGAGTTTCTAAATTCGCTTGAATTTACAAAAAAATCATACTTTCAAGTTAGTTATTTAAAGTAAAATTAAAAGAAATTACTCAACATGTTCAAGAGTCCGGATTCATCACAATGTATCTGTTCTCTCCACGCTTTTGTTATAAAATAAAGTAACTATGCCTGAAGATAAGTCCTTTAAAAAGACTAAAGAAGAAATTGTCAAAGAAAACAGTAATTATCTTCGTGGCACCATAAAAGAAGAATTAAAAAAAGATACAATTCGTTTTGAAGACGAGGCAAATATCAAACTTTTGAAATTTCATGGCATTTATCAGCAGGATAATCGTGATAGTAGATCTGAAAGAATAGCAAAAAAGCTTGATAAAGAATATTCTTTTATGATCCGCACTAAACTTCCCGGAGGAATACTAACGCCCGGGCAATATATAGGCTTAAACAATATTTGTGATAAGTATTCAAATAAAACTCTAAGGGTTACAACCCGCCAAACAATTCAGTTTCATGGGGTTATAAAAGGTGATCTGCATAAAACATTAAATGAAATAAATCAAAATCTAATTGTTACCTATGGTGCATGTGGTGATGTAGTTAGAAATGTAATGGCTTGCCCTGTTTGTGATATTGATCCTGATTATCCTGTTAATTTAATGAAATATGCCAAAGAAATTTCTGATCATCTTTTGCCAAACACTAGGTCATATTACGAAATTTGGGTGGATGGGGAGAAAATCGAAACGGCGAATGGGCGAGCCGGTGAACCGGCGAAAGAAGAGCCTATTTATGGCAAGACTTATTTGCCAAGAAAATTTAAAATTGGTCTTGCTTTACCAGAGGATAATTGTATAGATCTTTTTACGCAGGACGTTGGTGTAGTAGCGATAATAGAATCAGCAAAATTATTGGGATTTAATATTCTTATTGGTGGAGGGCTAGGACATCATCACAATAAACCTGAGACATATCCAAGACTGGCTTCGGAATTGGGTTTTGTCAGTCCTGATAAGTTAATCGATACTATTGAAAAGATAGTAACTATTCAAAGAGATTATGGCGGTAGGGAAAATAGAAAACATGGCAGAATGAAATATTTAATCGATGATAAGGGCATTGATTGGTTTAAAAATGAACTTGCAGAACGAACACAATGTCAAATTGAACCTTATAAAAAAATTACATCTTATAAATCCTGTGATCATCTTGGCTGGCACAAACAAAAAGATGGTAAGTGGTATTTGGGTTTATTTATAGAAAATGGAAGGATCCTGGATGATACAAAGAAAAAAATAAAAACTGGTTTAAGAGAAATCATTGAAAGATTTGAACCTGACATAAGATTAACCCCCCATCAAAACATAATTTTAATAAACATAAAAGAAGAAAACAAAAATAAAATCAATGCAATTCTTGATAAAAATAAAATATACACAAAAGAAAATGTTTCAAATCTAAGAAGAAACTCAATGGCATGTCCGGCATTACCTACCTGTGGGCTTGCTCTGGCTGAAGCAGAACGTGCTTTGCCAGATATTATAAATGAGCTTGAAAGGATGGGTTTTGGTGAAGAGACACTGACCATTAGAATGAGTGGATGTCCAAATTCCTGTTCAAGACCGCCAGTTAGTGAGCTTGGCATAATAGGAATGAGTGCAAACAAATACAATATTTATTTGGGTGGAGATTTTGAAGGTACAAGACTCAATAAACTTTATAAAGAAAATATTGCTGGAGATAATTTAAGTACTGAAATAGCTAAACTGTTCAAGGAGTATCGTAAAAGTAAAAAAAGAAATGAACAATTTGGGGACTTTTGCAATAGATTGGGATTGGAGCAGTTAAAATTACATTGTTAGGTTTAAACTTTTTTTATTCTTAATAACGTCAATTACTTTTATGACACTGCTAGATAATATTTCTCGTGCTTTTAAACATAAAAACTACCGCCATTATTTTTTCTGGCAAATTTTGTCTTTTATTGGCACATGGATTCAAATGACTGCTCAAAGCTGGTTAATTTACAGACTTACTGGCTCTCCTTTTTTTTTAGGTCTGGTAAGTTTTACAGGCTCATTGCCTGCTTTAATCTTTTCTCCTATTGCAGGATTTGCTTCTGATAATTTTAAAAGAAAAAATGTTTTACTGTGCACTCAGGTTTTATGCCTTGTTCAGGCAATTATACTTGTAGTTTTATTTTATTCAGGCATCATAAATAAATGGCATATATTGACTTTATCTGTATTTTTAGGCATAGCAAATTCATTTGATGTAACCGCAAGACAATCCTTAATCCCACTTTTTGTTTCAAAAGATGATCTCTTAAATGCCATTGCATTAAACTCCTCTATGTTTAATGCAGCAAGAATAGCTGGTCCGGCTATTGCAGGGATATTAATTGCTGGTTATGGAGAAGGAGTTTGTTTTATTCTAAATGTAGTTAGCTATGTGCCAATAATAATATTTTTATTTATGGTAAAGGAGAAAAAACAAGAAATTAAAAAATTAACCTCACCCTATGTGCATTTAAAAGAAGGATTTGTTTTTGCATGGAAAAATATGCCCATACGATCACTGCTTTTACTTATTGGTATGGTAAGTTTCTGGGGAATGTCATTTAATACTTTAATGCCTATTTTTAGTGATAAAGTTTTGCACAGTGGTGCAAAAGGGCTTGGAATACTCATGGGTTGTTCAGGAACCGGTGCTGTTATTGGAGGATTGTTTTTAGCTTCAAGGCAAAACGTATATGGTATAAAAAAAATCATTGCTTATTGTAGTATTCTTTTCAGCATTTGCCTTTTTCTTTTTTCTTTTTCAGAATCTTTTTTACTCTCAATGCTTTTACTCTGTATAGTAGGATTTTGTTTCATGATTATAAATTCCGGAAGTAATACAGCAATGCAATCCCTGTCGCCAGATTATTTACGTGGCAGGGTAATTGGTCTTTATTCAACAATGTTTATGGGGATGTTTCCGCTTGGCAGCTTAACGGTTGGTTATCTGGCTAATTATTTTGGAGTGCACGTGACTGTTGCTATTTGTTCTACTATTTGTTTTTTTGCAGGACTTTGTTTCTATTTTAAAGTCCCCGAATTAGAAAAAAAATCTCACGATATGTTAGCCATAAAAACATTTGAAGAATGTAAAATGCAAAACGCTGAATTATGAAAAAGGATAATATAAATCTTCTTGCTGATAATATTTCAAGAGCATTTAGTAATAAAAACTATTTTGCTTATACCATAATATCGTCAGGCTCAAATGCTGCCCTGCAAGCTATGTCTGATGATTACCTGCGTGGAAGAATTATTGGTTTAGATTAGAAGTTCCAGCTTTAACGAATGAAGCTAAAAAACTAATTAAAATGTAATTTAAGATTTTTTCTTTGAGTCAAGTGACTGAATAGAGTTTGCAAGAATAGTCAGTTTGTAATGATTTTTATTTTCTTTGTCTTTCCATCTGTCTGGCTTTAACTCACCATGTACTACAATCATTCTACCCTTTGTTAAATAATTTTCAGCAAACTCTGCTTGCTTTCCCCAGGCAATTATGCCGTCGATAAAATCTGCATCGATATGGTTTTCTCCCTCCTTGTGTTTTTTCTTTATGTTTCTTACTGCAAGGCAAATATTTGCTTTGCGGTATTTTTTATCTTTTCCAACTTCATCTACTTCTGGATCCCTTACTAAACGACCTATTAAAGTTACCTGATTTTGTGCTGACATAAATATCTCCTTTTTTATAATGTTTCACTGGAGTATAGACGCCCCACTGGGGCGCCTATACAGTTTTTATTGTCTTTTTGCCTTCTTACTCTTTTTTGCTTTTTTTGTTGCTTTCTTTTTTATCTTTGGTTTTTCATTGTCATCTGTATCTTCCAAAGTAGCAGCTTGTGCTTCCTGTATGCCTGCTGGAAGAGACACAGAATGTGCCTTTTCTTTTGCATATGCAGGATTAAATAATAAAGCCACGCTTAAAAAAGCTATTATTAATTTATTCATGTTTTCTCCTTTCCCAATTTGTGCTTGGGAAAAAGAGTATACCTCTACATAATTTGTCATCTCGTAACCGGCGGTTACATGAAATGATAAATTTTTTTTAAGCTTGGTTGAAATGTAGCTGACTTACTTTTAGATATAGGTTTTGTCTGGTTTATCCAGCAAAACCGATCCAGCGTAAAAGATTGGCAAATAAAAGCGCAAACTTGTTTTGCGCTATATTAAGGACCCAAATCGCAAGTTACTCTAAAACCACGGGATGTTTCTGTAGTTGTGGTTGCAGTGCTAATGTCTAAGGAAATAGGAGATCTTGAATCTGTTCCGCTAGCAATATTAAATGCTCCTCCGCGAACTGTGCCATACTGTGCATTTGTTGTAGAAGTAGTTAGTTTTCCATCATTTGCCCCACCATTTAAGTCAGTTATATTACTTCCTGAACCTGCAAATGGTAATCCTAGACCAAGAAAATCTAAAGCATTGGTTTCTGCACTACTTGATACATCATTGAAACTAAAGAATTTATTGTTTGTTGTAAATGGTATGGTAACTCCTGCACCCTGATAACCAGGATCTACTTGTGTATTCCCACCTGTTCTTGTAAGAGTAAAATTAATCCATTCTTTTACATTACCAACAAGGTCATAGACCTGTTTATCTCCGTCAAATGCATTATCAGAATTTGCAACATTGTCAGCTATCATTCCTAAAGCTGTGCCATTTGTATTGTTTGTAGATGTACCATCAAGTAAATGTCCCCAGCTCTTAAAACCTGTTCCTGTTAAACATCTGCCAGTGCCACCACCATTTTCAGTTGGATCGTCGCTGCATGTAAATGAAGCACTATTTCTCCCATCTTTACCAGATCTTGTGTTTCCTCTTTCATTCCAGCCAGAAGTTGCAGTTGCACCAACAATCAAATTTTCTTTTGAATATCTTCCAAGAAGATAAAGTGCATACCATTCTTTCATACCAATTAATTTGCAGCTTCCAAGTCCTGTAATTTGTCTGCCTGCACTCATTGCATTAGCTTGTGCAGTAGCCAGATTAATATTTGTCCATGGAACAACATTTCTTTTACTTACCGGTACTGTCCCTGTTCCTTCGCTGGTTGCCGTTGCATCTGCTTTACTAGCTTCATATTTATCTATCCAGAAACCGCCATATATTACCCCATCATGTATAAAGTATGGAATTTTTACCATTCTAGACATGTCACCAGAAACAGTAGTGTAATCCTGTTCATCTGATAAAGTATTCCAGTTTACAATTACTTCTTCTATAGTTTTTAGTTTCGGTCCCTGACAGTCAAGTGTATTGAAACTTCCATCCATATTTATATCTTCATTTGCATCATTAGTTCTATTTCCATTTAAATCCCAGCAGTCAACTCCTGCTACACCATCTATTCCGTTAGTACCATTTGTGCCGTTAGTACCATTTGTGCCATTTGTTCCATTAGTGCCATCCATTCCATTGGCTCCTGTTGTACCAGTATTTCCTTGTGGTATTCCATATGTAATAGTACATGCTATGGGATCTAAATCTGCTGTTGCCATTGAACCAGGTGTTAATGTCATTGTTATTGTAGTTAGCGTTGCATTTCTGTCATTGCATACACCCATTCCATCAAAACCACTATTTCCATTTATGCCATTAAAACCAACCGGAATTCCAAAAGTAAGATTACAGAGCTCAGGATCAAAAAATGTAGTGGACTGACTTCCAGGTGGAAGATTTACATTGAGAACCATTAATATATCTAAAGGATTATTGCAAATTCCCATTCCATCTTTGCCAGCTATTCCATCCATGCCGTTTGTGCCATTTGCTCCATCCATACCATCCATAATTGAGCTATTGTCAGTACCAAGAGTTGGTCTACTTATAGATAAACCATTTACCAGAGTTGCAGATTTTTCAAGAAGTGGACTTGTAATAGTTACATTGCGAAAACCTAATTTTGCATTTTCATTAGCAAAAGCAGTCACCTTAAGTGTTCTGTCATCCAAACTTTCAACATTTCTAACTTCAATATCAGTTCCACCTAAAAATACCTGTGTAAGTGAATCTAATCCTTTGCCAATTATTGTTATTGTGCTTTCAATATTAGTGCTTATGGTAGATGGACTTATTGCATCTAATCTGAAATCTGATTTAGTAAAAACTTTAGTAGTAGTTTCTTTACCCTGAACAGAAGCCTTTACTACATATGAACCTGGAAGCAATCCTTTTACCAGCACTTTAAAAACTTTAAAGTCAACAGCTTTAATTATTAACGGTTGAGTTTCAACACTTGTCAAGTTATATGTTACAGAGTTTATTTTTTTTTGTTTAAGAGTTTGTTCTGTTGAAGAAGTGTTTTCTCTGATTCTTTGTGGTTTTATAATTTTTAACCCTTGTTTTGCAAGAGTGGCATTATCGATTCCAAGTCCAACTCCTTCGGCACTTACAACTTCTACCTGTACAGTTTTTGCATCAGAAGAAAGTATTAAATCAAGCTGACTTACCTGATTAAGTTCTATATTGTTTCTGTTGTATCTAAATGCTGGAAGAAGAATAGTTGATAAATTTTCCTGTGCTCTAAGGCTTGTGCTTTTTGCTGAGTGAATATAGACAGCCTGACAAACTGTTTGATTGAAAACCAAAATCAGTGAAAAAATAATTGTGAATAATTTTTTTGAATCAATTTTCATAAATGCCCAAACCAGCTTTCTTATAGGTGTTAGACTCTCAAGCTTACATTAAGCTTTTATTAAATATGTAGAGCTAGTCAACCCTAAACTTAATTAAAATACACTGCATATTATTTGAAAAAATAAAAGTAATGAAAAGCTGTGATTTTATCACAACTTTTGGGAACAAATTCTAACTTGTACAGGTAATAACCCTATTAAAGAAGTATATAAGCATTTAGCATTTTTCAATGTATCTCTGATTTGATATTATGATTACGAGAGTTCTATGATATTTAAATTCAATAAATTCTTTCCTCTATTTTTTTTACTTGTATTGGTAGGTTTATGTTTACCTGTAATTTCTCAGGATCTTAATGGCTCGCAGAATACAACCCCCTCAAATATTGATGTCAGTAAATATTATTGGGTTATTTATGACAATGTTTGCCCATATTGTCGTTCAGCAACCAAACATATAAAATCACTTGACTGGGAAGGAAAGTTTAAATTTTTATCTTATCGTGATAAAGCTACCTATGAATTGTTTCCAAATTTAAAGAGAGAAGAATGTGAAAAAGATGTTCACATGGTAACTCCAAAAGGCGAAGTTCTTTCTGGTTATGAAGTTTTTAGAGCTATTATTGATAATCTAACTGCTACAAAAATTCTAAATCCTCTTCTGCACAATAATTATGCAGAGAATAAACTAAATGAAATTTATGAGAAAATGGTAAAAGAGAGAACCTGTTATTATAACCATGACACATGCCCTATAAATAAGAAAAAAGATGCTGAAAAGCATTAACTATTCATAACTATAAAATGTTTATTTTTAATTAATTTTGATGAAAGCCCTTTAAATGCCAGGCTTTCATGCCATTGTGGTACAATATTAAAGTCTGCTTAGTCAGACGAGTAATAGTAGTGGTATTTGCGATCTTTAAAAAGAGAGTTAAGTTGAAGTTCTAAGTACCTGTAATTAAGAGGATAAAAAGTATGGAAAAGAAATTATTTGTTGGCAATTTATCATTTGAAATGACCGATTTTGAACTTGAAGATTTGTTCAAAGAATATGGTGAAATAGCGTCAGCAAAAGTAATAGTTGATAGAAGAACTGGACGCTCAAGAGGTTTTGGTTTTGTCGAAATGAATACTGAAGATAGTGCAGCACAAGCAGTTGAAGCACTCAATGGAGTTGAAGTAAAAGGCAGACCTATAAATGTAAGTTTTGCCAGGAAACAAGAAGAAGGTGAAAGAAGTGGTGGGCGTGGGTTTGGCGGTGATGGTGGCTTTCAGAGAAAAAGAAATTACAACGATAACAGTAATTATTAATATTCAAACCATTGAAAATAAAAACTTATCCACAGGGATTTTAAAATTTAAATGAATCTCTGTTGAATTAAGTAGCTTCCTGTGAAAATTATATGTGTAAAATTAAATTAAAGAAAGCGAAGTAAAAGTGGCAATAAAATTAAATAGTGAACTGGTAAATGTAGCAGGTGAAATAGAAAGTTTCCCTAGCGAAGTAAAACTGATTTCAAAAAATGAGTATCGTGTTGTACTGAAAAAGTATCTGCCTGATGAAATATTCAGCCCAGATCTTAGGCATGTTTTTTTATACGCTACAGCAATGTCAATTTATCTTTTTGGTATTTATACCATTGTAAAAATCAACGTTTTACCATTAAGTATTCTTTCTTCAGTCATAATGGGAATTACTCTTGCTTCCTTGACATTCTTTTTGCATGATCTTTTTCATGGTTCAATAATTAAATCAAAACCTATTGCATATGTTTTTGGATTATCTATAGGCATATTTAATTTATTTGCACCACTATTCTGGCAGAGGGTTCATAATCTGCACCATGCAAGAACAGGAAACATTGATGATCCTGACAGAAGTTATATTCGTACTGAAAGTCCAAAAAATCTGATTGAAAAAATAGTATATAAACTAAGAATATCCGATGAAACATTTCATCCACTTCTAAGTTTAATATTTATGTCTACAGGGTTCTTCTGGTATTTCTTTAATGCCATGTTTTATGGACTTATTGGTAAAAAAACGAGTATAGAAGAAGATAAAAAATATCAAAGAATACAGGAGTTATTTAAAACCGGAAATGGAAAGTTTGTGGTTCTTTTTGAACTTATAACTATTTTATCTTTTCAGACATTTTTATTTTTAAAAGTATCAAATGGAAATCTTCTGACTTATTTTTTAATTTCTATTATTCCTGTTGCAATATCACATTCTATTTCTATGTCATATATTCATACAAACCATTTTCTCTCACCACTTACAGGAGAGATAGATGATCCTCTTTTAAACTCTCTTTCTTTAAAAAATAGCAAATTTGTTGACACAATTTATTCTAATTTTTCTCACCATGTTGAGCATCATTTATTTCCTGCAATGAGTTCATTAGAATATCCAAAAGTCAGAAAACTGCTTCTAGAGTTATATCCAAGTAGATTTCAACTTATACCAATGATAGATGCAATGAAACTACTGTTTAAAACACCGAGAATTTATGGTGATTATACTCATTTGATTAGCTCTGATGGAAATGAAAAAATCAGTTGTTTAATGCCGGTTAAGTAAACACATGCCGTGGTATGTGTTTACTTTCTAAATGTTTTATTTACGTAATCTATTTCTTGCCAGATTGATTTCATTGTAAATTGCCTTTCAATGACAAGTAAAATTGAAGCAATAGGCAAAATTAGTACACCGACAATTCCACATGTCAGGGTAAAACCATTTAAGTCCTGTGGCATGATTATATCCAGTGACATAAAAAGTGTAGTAAGTGCAAAACAGCTTAACGAAATATAAAACATGGTAAGGGCAGTTTCAAGAAGCTTTATTCTTGGGCCAATTTTTTCAAGCTGGGTGAAAATTTGTTCAAGTTCATATTTTTCAACTTCTGCTTTAGCCTTTTCACAAAACCCCCTGCAAATGTCTGTTACTCTTATTAACCTTGTGGATGTTGAACTGATTAAGTTTCCACAGGCTGATATTAAGATTGCCATTGTGACCAGGGAAGTAAATAGGGCTGCTTCTGTATTCATAGCCTTAACATTTTACCGTAAGGTTATGATTGGGAATGTTTATACGATGTCATACACTTCTTATAGTTCTGAATTTAAGGTATATCCAATGCCTCTTATAGTTTGAAATAATTTAGGTTTTCTTGGATTTTCTTCAAACTTTTTTCTTAAGTATCCGATATGAATATCTACAGTTCTTGTCTGCCCAAATTGTGACCATCCCCAGACATTATTTAACAATTCATTTCTTGAAAAAACCTTATTTGGACATTGAGCCAGAGCATATAAAAGTTGAAATTCTTTATGGGTCAATTCCTTCACTGATCCTTTATGTTTAACTCTTCTTCTTTCAAGATCAATTTCTAAATCTTGAACGGTAATTTTTTTGTTTGTTAGTTCAGATTGACTCTTTTTTAACTGTACTTCTATACGTGCCTGTAATTCTTTAATTTGCAAGGGTTTTCTCATATAGTCCTGAGCCCCAAGCTCCAGTCCAATTACAGCGTCAATCTCAGATATTTTATTTGTTAAGAAAATAATTGGATTTTTATATCCTTCTGCCCTGAGAAGTTTACAAACTGAAAAACCATCCAGTTCAGCAAGTGAAGCCTCCAGTATTACTAATGCTGGATTTTCTTTTAATGCAATTTCCAAACCTTCCTTACCAGTTTTAGCGAAGAGCAGCTCGTGGCTGTTCTTAAGCAAGGAGTTTTGTAGCTGTACGTGAATAGTCTCATCATCATCGATGACTAGTAGCTTTGTGCTCATAAGGTTTACTGGTTTTATTACTTAAATACTATTGTACTACACTTCCTCCAAACTTCAAGAGAGTGGGTATAAAATATGTAAGAAGTTTTATTATTAATTTTTCAAAGTGGAATTTTCAAATTTTTCTATAAAATCCCGAATCATTAATTTGATAAAAAACCAATCTTTAATTTTTCCTAACTGGTGTAAATGCGTTATTTAATTGACTTCTAACAAATTTCACTCTATAAAAATCAACTATTTACATAGGTTAAGTTTATTCTTTTAACCAGTTGAAGTTATGTTACAAGTAAGCTTTTTGTAAAAAATGTTTGTAAGATTGTCTTACACTTTTTGTCAACTTTTTATAAAAACAGCAAAAGAAGCCTTTTCAGGCTGTGCTTTGAGCTCAGTTGCAAAAGCTACTGTATTTGCAGCTAAAGGTACAACAGCCATAAGCATCATAACTCTGTAAATTGATAAATCAAATAAATGAGTGAAATTCTGGTCAATAAAAATAATTACTAAAATTATGAGTGCCCATACTATAAATTTTGTAAGTAATGAAAGAGATAAAAATTGAATTGGACTCAAGGAGGCTCGAACTCCTGACCTCCTGGATGCAAACCAGGCGCTCTACCAACTGAGCTATGAGCCCTTTTTTATATAGTGCTCCGCGATTTCAAGAAATCGCTTTGCTTAGAAACAATCAGGATTCAGGAATAAATAACTCTTAATTCAGTGACTTATTATAGCTTATAACTTCACTATTTAAAGAGTTCATGGAAGCCTTTTAGATTAGTTATTTCATCTTCAAATTCTGGAGTAAAAACAAGACATGTTTTGACAATGTTTTCCTGACTTAATGCCTTTACTAATCCTGATATTTCAGAAAGCTCTTTTACCAGGCCATTTTTTTGTTTTATGAAAATTGCTTTACCGATTTTTTTGCTGTCTACTGCATAAGGTTCATATGGTTTTGTGGCAGATTGCTCTATACCCAAATAATACTTTGAAGATAAACCTTTTTTGTCAGCACTTTGTTTTATGGTTTCAAAAGCATTATTTATTTTGTCCTGTTTTACTTCCTGTCTAAACTCAAGAGATTTGAATAATCTTCTATTTATAAACCTGTTGGATAAATCGTTTAAAATCTTATCACTTGATGGTTCACAGGCTTGATTCTGGATAATGGAGATTAAAGTAAAATCATCTGTCTGAAGATATGAATCTGTACTTATTTTGTCTATTGGATAATTATCCTGATTCAGCCACTCTTTAAATGATTTTGAAATGTTTTGTGGTATGTTTTCTCTTAATCTTTCAATTATTTTTTTTAATAAGAAATCAGAAGCAAGGTTTTTTTTATGTTGGTATACCTGCTGGTACATAGAATATCTTGCTTGCAGATAGTGAATTACTGCGTCAAGTCCTATACCTTCATTTACCACCATTTTTTTATCTTCGTTATTTATTTCAAGTGATGCAATAATTCTTTCTGAGCCAGTCAGTCCATATGGAACTCCTACGTAGTATGAATCTCTGTGTAAATAATCCAACCTATCACAGTCAATATAGCTTGAAATCATCTGGCTGACATAATTTGGACAGCTTTTATATTCGAGGACTCCGAGTATTAATTCCGGAAGACTTTTATCAAACTCTTTAAGTAGTAAATTTATCTCTGTATTTCCTGTGACTATTTTTTTTGTCCAGCTTTCATGAGATATGCCTGTTAGTTTTTCGGCTGTGTGACTGAACGGTCCATGACCTATGTCATGGAGAAGAGCAGTTGTTAATATTTGGAGTTCATATTTATTTATTTCAAAAAATCTTTTGGATAAGTGTGAAATCATTTTTGTGGCTATATGAAGAGTTCCCAGAGAGTGTCCAAATCTGGAATGTTCAGCTCCATGAAATGTGAACCAGCCAGTTCCCATTTGCCTTATTCTTCGTAATCTTTGAAATTCTTTACTATCAATAATCTTTGTAAGCAGGTTTTCTATAGGATCGTCTAAATGTAATTCAATTGGGCCATGAATAGGGTCTAAATATGTTCTTTGTTTGTAACTTTTATCTGTCATTATTGGAAAAACTCGTTACTACCTAGCTGATGTGACACTCCTAAGTAAACTACTTATTAAAGTAAGATTTTATCTGATTTATTCGGTAAAATCTGAATGACGTGACAAGAAGCTATTCCAAGTGCACTTTGCAAAGCCGGTTTTGAGAGCGCAGCGAAAAAACCGGCGGTATATAAAACAAAAAAACTTATATGGTTTGTATTATAGAATGAGTTAGAGTAATTATGAGATTCAAATCAATTATTCTTGTTTTTCTGGTAAGTATACTTTGTATAAGTAATGCTTTTGCATTTATTAACTGTCAGCCCAAATATGATAATGATAAGAGAGCTCTTCCATCATTAAAGGGAAGCTGTGGTGTATGCCATATAAATCCAACTGGTAGTGGTCCACAAAATGCATTTGGAACTGCTTTTAAACAAGCAGGATTTAAGATTACAGATGAACTTGTGGCACAATTTCCAAATCTTTTTAAGAAGCCTGATGTACAGCCCACACCACCTTTACCCTCTGGGCAAACAAGTTCTGGTGGTATAGTAACAGCAACAAGTCCACCTGTTATTAAAAGAATTAAACCAAAAGCTGTAAAGGCCAATCTACAAGCTATGGCAAGTATTATAGGTCAAAACTTTGTAAGTGACTCAAAAGCATTAATTGATAATAATGAAGTTCTTACTACATTTAAATCAAAAGTTTTACTATTAATAGATTTTGTATTAAATAGTACTAGTGTACATGAAGTTAAAGTAAAAAATCCTGATGAGCAGGAATCCAATGTTGTTAAATTAATGGCGAAGTAGAGACGCCCCGGTGGGACGTCTTTTAGAAATGCCCCAGTGGGGCGTCTTTACCTACGAATGTTGCGGATTAATTGGAATAGCGTTTTGCTGATTTTCTTGTTGTTGCTGCTGCTGTTGCTGTTGTTGATTTTGCTGGTAAGTGTTTTGTGGTTTTGTGGTTCCAAATTTTTCTTTAATAAAAGAACAACCATAACCGCAGCTCATTAACAAACATGATGTGATAACAATTAAAATGAACTTACTCATAGTATTTAATATTTTAACCTGGCTTATCTTCTTTATACAATAGTTCTGTTAATTCCTCTCCACCTAAAAGATGTTTTTGAATTAAATCTTCAACATTTTCTTCCTTAAACCCACAATATATAGTTCCTTCAGGCCAGACAGCTACATTTGGACCTTTACCACACAAACCCACACAAATTACCCTGGAAGGTCTGTAGATTTTTTTTAAATCAAGTTCTTTTATTCTTGCTTTAAGTTTTTCAAATATCTTTTCTGAACCCTGACATTTACATGTCTCGTTTAAGCAGACTAGAATCTGTTTTTTATATGGGATATTATGTTGCATTACCTTTTAGCCTTTTATTGATTATGGAGGCATAGACTCCTACATCTGGTTCTGCAACTATAGTATCTACAACTTTTTTTGATTTTGCATCAACAATTAAAATAACCCCACTATACCTTTGTGCCTTGTATATGGATTCTAAACCCAGAGCTTTAGCTATTTTCATTGAGTCAAGTAAGGTAAATGGATTTGAAAGATCATATTTTACAAATGCTATGTCATTATTATTCTTATAATATTCTTTGAGAGAGGTAATCACTGGTTCAACTAACTTACAGGTTTCACACCTTGTATGATAAATATCTACAACAATTAATTTTGAATATTGTGCTTTAGTAATAGTTTTTTGAATTTCTTCTTCTGATAGCCTTTTGCCTACAAGTGAACAACCATTTAAGTGAAGAGCTGATAAAATTATTATTAAAATGAGTATGATTTTTTTCATAACTTAATTATATTGTAATTACTAGGAACTTAATTAATGGGAATCGAAAACTTAATATTAAATTTTGAAAATCAGATATCTGATTTTTTAAAAGCAAGTCAGTCTTTACCATTACCTTTGCTGGTTTTTCTTTCATTTGGTGGTGGACTAGCTGCAAGTCTTACGCCATGCGTACTTTCAATGTTGCCTTTAAATTTAAGTTATATAGGTACAGCAAGTATTACATCCAAAGCAGATGCATTTAAAAAAGTTTCATTATTTGTTTTAGGTTCTGCAATTGCTTTTAGTCTTCTTGGAGTTTTTGCTTCTTTTGCAAGCTTAATATTAGTTGAATACCGTGGATATGTTCATTTAATAATTGGACTTATTATTTTTATAATGTCACTTACAATGCTTGAAATTATAAAGCTACCTCTTCCGCAGTTTATTACTCACATGCCAAATGGTGGTCCTTTTATTATTGGAATAGCATTTGCTCTGGTTAGTTCACCGTGTGCAAGTCCGATTTTATTTGCTATTTTAGCTATGGCTAGTGCAAGTGGTTCTGTGCTAGGAAGTACACTTATTATGATTGCTTATTCTTTTGGATATACAGGGATAATATTTCTTACCAGTCTTTTTGCAGGCTTTGCAAAACAACTTGATTTCTTTAAAAAACACAATAAAATTATTACAGTGGTCAGTACAATAATTCTTGCCTTAATCGGAGGATTTTATTTATATTCAGGAATAATGTGGTTTATGGGGTAATGTATAATTTCTCTAAATCAAAACTCTTCTTTCTTTTAAAGTTTTAACCATATCATTTATTTGGTTATTAAAATTATCAAGGTCATTTTCTTTTATTTTGTAGTGTTCTATAAGGATCATTACTACCATTTCATGTGAAAAGCCAGATAAACAAAGCTCAAGGTATGCAAGTGTACCGGGAGAAATCTCATTAAACCGGACATTTAAAGTTTTTGGATCTCTGTAGATTAAAATATTCACAGGATTTTTTGAAATTTTCCCCAGAGGTTTACCAGCTTCAATTTTTTCTGTAATGTCAGATATGGGATATTTAAACTTACAAATCTTGTGAACAGGATTTAATATAAAACCTGCTTGCTTTCCATTAGTGCTTCCAGAGTCATTTTCCTTTTCATAAATTTCAACTTCAAGCCATTCATATAATGCAAGTTCATATATAAACGGATATTTTTTTATAATTTCTTTTTGTTTGCCTAAAAACAACGGAAAGCTTTCAGCCACTTTGTTTAATATTGGTGAGTTAGGAGGATAAGCTTCAATATATTTTGAAATTAATGTTTTCCAGTTTTTATGAAGTAGTTTATAAGTGTTTCGGTAAATTTTTGTAATTAAGCCAGTAAATGAGTTGTTTACAAGATCTCTATAAATTTTAATTCTTTGCAGTGTTGCTTTTGGTAAGCTTTTTCTGGTTTTAGTTCTCTTGTTCCATGCAGAATCAAATAAAATTAAGTCTTTTATCGTTTTTTCTATTTCTTGTAAATTATTTTTCACTATTTAAGCAGCCTTTTTTGCAGACTTCATGGCGGATCTTATTTTTTTAATTTCATTTAATAAGCTCTGAAATCTGGGGAAATTGAAATCTCTTTCAAGAAGAATTGCTTTTGGTGTACATCTTTTTAATAGTTCATGCAGTAAGTTGTAAACCTCATTAATTATAGATTCTCCATGAGTGTCAATAATAATTTTTCCTTTGTTTAAATGTCCTGCAATATGTACCTGAACTGTTCGTTCAAGCGGTAAGTTATCTAAAAATTTTATGGGATCATACTTATGATTTTTACTGTTTACATAGACATTATTTATATCTAAAAGTAATCCACAATCTGCTTTTTCAGCTATTTCACTTATAAACTCTTCTTCTTTCATTTCATTATCTAAAACCATGTAGTATGAAGGATTTTCAATTAAAAAAGGTATTTGAAAAATATCCTGAACTTTTTTAATTCTGTTTACAAGATGTTTTACTGTATCCCTGTTATAAGGAAGTGGAATAAGGTCATGAATATATGTTTTTTCAACATAATTAAAACACAGATGATCGCTATACCACGGCGGATTAATTATTTTAAAAAACTCCTGTATATTTTTAATCAGTTCTTTGTCAAATGGATCTGTTCCACCAATTGAAAGATTTAATCCATGGGGAATAACAGGAAAATGTTTTTTTGCAGTGAGTAATCTTTCAAATATTTCTCCTCCGCGACAAATATAATTTTCAGGAGCAATTTCAAGCCAGTCAATCTGATTTTTGTATTTTACAATTGATTCAAAAAGTTCTCTTCTTAACCCGAGTCCTACTCCAAGATTAGGAAGCTTTTTTAGTTCTTTTAAAAATGTGCTTACCATCGCCGCCGCAATCTCCTTCACTGCATTTAGCTTCTATTATAGCCCTTGACAAGCTCGGGCTTCTCGATGCTGATCCTTCACACTTGCTCGGATTTGTCCACCTTAGGTGGAACAAATCCTTTATTTGTGAATTTGTTATTGTTTTCATATTATTTCGAAATTACTTGCCCCTTTGGATCTATTTCTTTTCTTAAAATTTCTAACTCTCTTTCCGTGGGCTCTTTGGTTCGTAGAATTTCGCCGGTTCGCCCGCTCGCCGATTCGCCGACTCGCAATTTAAATGAACACCTATTTTGCACATCTTCCAGAGTAATTCCAGGATGCAAACTTTCAATCTGCATTTCTTTAGTTTCTTTGTCAAAGCTTAAAATGCAACAGTCTGTAATTACTTTATAAGGACCACTATTTGGTGGTAAACCTGCTTTTTCTCTTGTCCCTTTTCCACTCAAATATCCGGGTGTGGTTAAAAAATCCAGTTTTTCTACAAACTTATATTTATCCATTTTCATAATGATTATAGTATTCCAGCAAAGAGAAGCCAGATCATTTGCTCCGCCACTTCCTGGAAGTCTTACTTTTGGCTTTTCATAGTCAGATCCAATAATTGTAGAGTTTAAATTTCCAAAACGATCTATTTGTGCTCCACCTAAAAATGCATAGTCAACCATACCGCGTGCACAGGTTTCCATAATTTCAGGCATGCTGGTTGCTACAAGGCTTTTGTGATGGGTTCGTGAGTCTCCTACTGACATTGGTAGAGCAGGTAATAAAGGAGCAATTCCTCCTGCTTCAAACATAAGTAAAAGGTTTGGTGCATGAGTTTTCTGTGCAAGCATACTGGCTAGCATTGGAAGTCCTGTTCCAACAACTGCAATTTTATTATCTTCAAGAACTCTGCTTGCAGCACAGATCATAAACTCGATCATGTTATATGACGAGCCGGCGGTGGGGCGGTGGGGCGGTGGGGCGATGGAAGAATTCGCTGATTCACCGGTTCGCCGACTCGCCGGTTCGTCTAATAATTCTATAGATCTTAATTCTTGTAATCTTTTCTTTCCGCCGCATCTTTCTAAATATTCATTCCAATCTTTAGCATCATAAATATATTTATTTAAAAACTTTTCAAAAGTGTGTAAATCTTTTTCTGCTTCATTCCACTCATTTAAATGCTCAATATCTAAATAATATTTTCCTGGCATATTGCCGGGATATGAGCCGTATGGAACATGAACAACAGCATCTACATAGTAATAAGGAATAATTGTTCTTTCAGGCTCGGATCTTATTTCATCTGTTGAAATTATTTCTTCTGTAGTAATGATTAATTTTTTTGACGCTCGTGCCAGATCATAGTCAGACACAGTAATTCCATCTATCTGACAGTTTCCAAAACTATCTGCTCTTGGCACATGAATAATTGAGATGTCTGGAGAACATGCAGGAACAAGTGCATAGGTTTCTTGTGTAAACGGACATTTATATTCAATTGCTCGTGAGTGTTTTATGGTATCTGTTCCAAGCATTGAACGTACTGGCAGAAATGATAAACCCATACTTGCTGCTTTATACCGCCAGGCAAGAGTAGCATTTGTCCATTCTGTAACTTTTACTTTCCCTTCCTGAAATCCTCGCCTGTAATTAGGTGAAAGACCAAGAAGCTCAATTCCAACCACATAAGCAGCATCTACTTTATCTACACAGTCACCTGCAAAAAGGATCTGTCCATCGTGTGTTGCAGTGTGGCCTGCCATAGTAAGATGCTTTTTTTTCTGACGAACTATTTCATGAAGTGCAGCACTAGGAAGTCTGTCCATTCCAAAACCACCAATGCCAATATAGTCTCCGTCTATTACAAACTTACTTATTGCTGATTTAAGGTCAGTAACTTTACTTACCATTGCTCTTGATTTTTTTAGATTTATATTTCTAAACTCATCTGGTGAGATAAAACCATAAAGTTCTTTTTTTGTGGTAGAAGCTGTGTTCATTTTGTCGGATTTTCTCCAACGGGTATTTGAGTTTTTAATGCAGGCCTTACAAGGCTGAAATTATCAGTTACACGACAATATTCAGTGCCGCCCAGTCTTCCAATTGGTTTTAATTTATTTAAAATAATTTTACCATCCTTATATACGTCTTCCTGAATATGAAAATAAACTACTTCTCCGATAACAATTGTGCCGCCACCGGGCTTATTTCCAATTTCAACAAGCTGAATTAACTTACACTCCATATTAATTTTTGCTTCCCTTATAAGTGGTGGTTTTACAACTGTAGCTTTTATGGGAGTTAATCCACTTTCTTTAAACTCATCAATGCCATAAGGATATTCAGCAGAACATTGGTTCATTTGTTCTGCTATTTCTTCAGAAACAATATTTGCAACAAATTCTTTAGTGGACTTAATATTTTTTAAAGTGTCTTTTTCCTGTCCATCAGATCCTCTTATAACTGGGCAAAACAGAACTGTCATGGGTTCAGAGCAGACACCGTTAAAAAAACTAAATGGTGCAAGATTATTCACACCATCTGGACTAATTGTTGAAATAAAACCAATAGGTCTTGGAACAATAGATCCAATCAGTAATTTATACCTGTCCTGAAATGGAATTTCTTTTGTGTTTATTGAGATTTTGTTTTCATTCATGGTTATATTTTAACAAAGTAGTGAATATATTAACTGTTTATGGCAAGGATGGAAGCTGAAGTTAAAGAATTACAAACTATCCTACTATAATATAACCATGTTCTTTAAAAAAGACGAACTTAGCAAATATCAGTTTCTTTCAGTACTTGAGTTTATTCTGGTTTTGATTTTACTATTTGCTTCTGTAGTTTTTTCATTTATATATTTGCCTCAATTATTTAAACAAATTCTCCCGACTTACACTACCTTTTTTGATTCACATTATTTTGGTATTTTTGTTTTTATTTTTGAAGGAATGCTTTTATTTTCTATAATTTATTTTTTTGCATGTTTTAGAAAACACAAGTCTATAAAAGAAGGACTCTTTTTCTATCCAAAGTCCAGAAAAACAATTTTAATTTCAGTTTTAATTGGCATGATTACTCCAATTGTCACTCTGCCAATCCTTTTTAAACTTGCGCCGGGTCATTTTTTTGCAATGGATATGGCAAAAACAAAAGATGGTCTCATTTATTTGTTTATTTGTGGTTTGCTTGCTCCACTATTTGAAGAAATGTTTTATCGTGGCTTTATATTTCCATTTTTTCAGAGCAAGTTAAATAGCTTCTGGGCTGTAATCATCACTGCAGTTTTTTTCGGGATTTCTCACTATGCAAATGTCGGTAATGCTTACTTGCTTGTAAGCGTGTTTATTTTTTATGGTTTTGTTTTAACTCTTTTGAGATATTTCACAAACTCAATGATCCCGCCTATGGTTACACACTTTACTCATAACTTTACTCTCATTATAGGTTTTTTAATAGCAACAAAATTTAAATTATTTCATTAAGTGTTCTAATGTTTTTTTAGCAACTCTCTAGCAATTACCAACCTCTGAACTTCACTGGTCCCTTCGCCAATTTCACAGAGTTTTGCATCACGTAAATATCTTTCGACGGGAAATTCTCTAATATAGCCATATCCGCCATGTATCTGAATACCTTTATTACATACTCTCATTGCCATTTCTGAACTAAAAAGTTTTGCAATTGATGCTTCTATAGTAAATGGTTTTCCTTCAGTTGCAAGTGTTGCAGCGCGATGTACTAAAAGTCTTGCCGCATCAATTTCAGTTTTCATATCTGCAAGCATGAATCTGATCACTTCATGCTCTTTTAAAAGCTTGCCAAATGTTTCTCTTTGATTAACATATTTAAGTGATTCATCCAGAGATGCCTGAGCTAGTCCCACTGAGAGGGCTCCAATACTGATTCTTCCTTTATCCAGCATCATTAAAGTGTTTATAAATCCCTGATTTAATTCACCAAGTCTTCTTGAGTCAGGTATTTTTACATCTTCAAGAATAAGTTCACCGGTATCTGACGAACGCATTCCCATTTTTTCAAGTTTTTTGCCGGACTTAAAACCTTTGTCTCCTTTTTCAAGGATAAATGCTGTAATTCCTTTTTGTTTTTTAGCTGGATCAGTTACTGCCAGCACTACAAATGTCTCACCTATTGTGGAATTTGAAATAAACATTTTTGTTCCGTTTATTATCCATTCATTTCCATTTTTCTTAGCAGTGGTTTTCATTGCACTTGCATCGGAGCCGGAACCAGGTTCAGTAAGTGCCCAGCCACCAATTTTTTTTCCTAATGCCAGCTCTGGAAGATATTTTTTCTTTTGATCTTCTGAGCCAAAATTTGAAATATGTCCGCAGCCAAGACCATTATGTGCTGCTACAGTAAGTGCTAAAGACCCATCTCCCTTTGCAAGCTCTTCAATAACCACAGCTATAGAAACTGTATCAAGTCCTGAGCCATTGTATTTTGGATCTACAGCCATTCCCATTAATCCAAGTTCAGACAGTTTTTTTATGGTGCCTAAAGGCACTTCTTCCTTTTCATCCCAATCTTTTGCATGTGGAACTACTTCCTTAACTACAAAGTCACGGATGGTTTGTTGAAGCAGTAACTGTTCTTCTGTTAAATTAAAATTCATCATTACGCCTGTATAATATTTTATCTTAGATAATTGTTATAATGTCTATTTAGTTTATAGGAAAATATAACATATGCATACTCTTACAATTGAAATAGATACAAAATCTCCTTCATTTCTTGAAAATAAAGCTTCACTTGAAGAACAGGTCAAAGAATTTAAAGCCAGACTTGAAAAAATAAAAGAAGGTGGTGGACTTGAACTTGTAAAAAAACACAAATCGCGTGGAAAACTTTTAGGTAGGGAAAGAATCTCAAAACTTATTGATTCAAATACTGAATTTCTTGAGTTTAGTACGCTTGCCGGATATGGATTATATGATAACGATGCGCCAAGTGCTGGAATAATTACCGGGATTGGAATAATTCATGGAAGAGAAGCAATTATTGTAGCGAACGATGCTACTGTAAAAGGTGGAACATACTATCCAATAACTGTAAAAAAACACTTGAGGGCACAAGAAATTGCAATGGAAAATCATCTTCCATGCATTTATCTTGTAGACTCAGGCGGTGCGTTTTTACCTCTTCAGTCAGAAGTTTTTCCGGATAAAGAACATTTTGGTCGTATTTTTTATAATCAGGCAAAAATGTCAGCCAAGGGAATTCCACAGATATCGGTAGTAATGGGTTCTTGTACAGCTGGTGGTGCATATGTCCCGGCAATGAGTGATGAGAGCATAATAGTAAAAAATCAAGGGACAATATTTCTTGGGGGACCTCCGCTTGTAAAAGCTGCAACGGGAGAAGAAGTTTCAGCTGAAGATCTTGGTGGAGCAGATATTCACTGTAAGATTTCAGGAGTAACAGATCATTATGCTGAAAATGATGACGATGCTTTAAACATAGCAAGAAAAATTTTTTCCAATTTAAATTTAAAAGCTAAAGTTACACTTGATATCAAACCAATAAAAGAACCGTTATATGATTTAAAAGAAATTTATGGCATTATTCCAAAAGATCCCCGAAGGACTTATGATGTAAGAAAAATTATTGCCTGTATTGTGGACGGAAGTGAATTTCAGGAGTTTAAAGCACTTTACGGTAAAACACTGATTTGTGGTTTTGCAAGAATTACCGGCTATCCTGTGGGCATAATTGCAAACAATGGAATCCTTTTTAGTGAAAGTGCTTTAAAGGGCACACATTTTATACAGCTTTGTAATCAACGTGGCATTCCAATTGTTTTTTTACAAAACGTTGTTGGATTTATGGTCGGTCGTCAGTTTGAGGCCGGCGGTATTGCAAAAGACGGTGCAAAAATGGTTCAGGCAGTAAGCACTGCAACAGTTCCTAAATTTACTGTAATAATTGGAGGCTCACATGGAGCTGGAAATTATGCAATGTGTGGGCGTGCTTACGGACCACGTATGCTTTTTAGCTGGCCTAATGCAAAAATTTCAGTTATGGGCGGAGAACAAGCTGCCAGCGTTTTACTTACTGTTAAAAAAGATCAACTTGCATCAAAAGGTGAAACGCCGATGACAAAAGAAGAAGAAGAAAAATTTAAGCGTCCCATACTAGAAAATTATACTGAGGAAAGCAGTGCTTATTATGCTAGCGGCAGACTGTGGGATGATGGAATAATTAATCCTGCGGATACAAGAAATATTTTATCCAGATGTATTTCAGCTTCGCTTAATGCCCCATTTCTTCCCAAAGAAAATGTAGTTTTTAGGATGTAATTATGAGTGACTTTATAAAAACTGAGATTAAAGCTTTTACTGCGAATATAGTTTTAAATAGACCAGAAGTTCATAATGCACTTAGTCCTGAAATGATAGATGAGTTGACAAGTGTTTTTACCAAACTTGATAAAGACAAATCAGTAAGAGTAATAATTCTTAGTGCTGAAGGAAAATCTTTTTGTGCCGGGGCGGATTTGAATTATATGAGTTCAATGATAAATGCAACTTATAAAGAAAATCTGGAAGATGCATCAAAACTTGGACAAATGTTTAAAACTATTTATTATTGTTCAAAGCCTGTTATTGCAAAGGTTCAGGGCAGTGCTTTTGGTGGAGGAATTGGCTTAATAAGTGTATGTGATATTGCAATTTCTACAAGCAATGCAGTTTTCTCTTTAAGTGAATCAAAAATTGGACTGGTTCCGGGAGTAATATCTCCTTTCCTTATTAAAAAAGTTGGGTTTTCAAATGCAAGCAGATATTTTTTAACCAGTGAAAGATTTGATGTAAATAAAGCAAAAGAAATTTGTTTAATAAATGAAATTGTAAAAGATATAAATGAACTTGAGAAAATAGTAAATGAGCTGGCTACAACCATTTCTTTAAACGGACCGGAAGCAGTTATGGCTTGTAAAAAATTAATCAGAGATGTAGCTGATAAAAATATTATTGATGCACTGGAAATATCAAAAGAATATATTGCAAAGTGTCGTGTAGGCAAGGAGGGACAGGAAGGTATAAAAGCCTTTTTTGAGAAACGTAAACCAGACTGGTCCTTGTAAAGACATGCCATGGCATGTCTCATATAAAATGTGAAATCAATGAAAAATTATCCTACATCTGTAAAAATCATTGAAGTTGGTCCACGCGATGGACTACAGAATGAAAGTGACGTAATTTCAACTGGAGATAAATTATGTTTTATAGAAAAGCTTGTTGCAGGCGGTCTTAAAAACATAGAAGTAACTTCTTTTGTTCATCCTGAAAAGGTACCACAGTTAAAAGATGCAAAAGAAGTAATAGCTGGACTAAAACATCATCCAGGACTTATTTATTCTGCCCTTGTACCGAATATGAAAGGTCTTGAACGTGCAATAGAATCAGGCATTAAGCGTATAGCTGTTTTTACTGCAGCCTCTGAAACATTTACAAAAAAAAACATTAATATGACTATTAAAGAATCACTTGCTACTTTTAAGCTTATTCTTGATACAGCAAAAAAAAATAATATTTCTGCAAGAGGTTATATATCTACCTGCTTTGTCTGTCCCTATGAAGGAGAAATAGCAAAAGAAAAAGTTCTTGATATAACAAAAACTCTATTAGATATTGGAGTGGATGAAGTATCGCTGGGAGATACAATTGGGGCAGCTTCTCCAAAAGATGTTTTTGAAACAGTTGGTCATGTGCTTGAGACAATTCCAAAGGAAAAAATTTCACTTCATTTTCACGATACATATGGAACGGCGCTTGCAAATGTAGTAGCAGGACTTGAACTTGGTATAAGTACTTTTGATTCTTCAGCAGGCGGATTAGGTGGTTGCCCTTATGCACCTGGGGCTTCAGGAAATCTTGCTACAGAAGATCTTTTATATTTGTTAAACAGAATGAATATTGAAACTGGTGTAAATCTTGGCAAGATTGCAGAAGCATCTAATTTTATGCAAAGCATTTTAAAAAGAAAACTTCCGAGTAAGCAGCTTCAGAGGATTTTAAGTAAAATTGGCTAAATTCTTAATACAAGCATTGACACCAGGCATATCTAAAGGTAGAGTTTAAATATGCCTGGTATAGAAAGATCTGCTATTAAGTCAATTAAAGAGCTTTTGAAGCTTTTTCCATGTGTTGCTATTTTAGGGACCAGGCAAGTGGGAAAGTCATTCCTGCTAAAACAATTATTCCCAACAAGAAGGATTTATGACTTTGAGGATGAAGATGATCTAACCCTAGCTCAAGTTTCAATAAAAACTTTTATCCAAAGTTCCGGTGTTCCTTTAGTAATAGATGAAGCACAATTATTGCCAGAGCTTTTTAAATCTCTGAGAGTTGAAATAGATAAAAACAGAAAAGAGAATGGTAGGTTTATAATCACAGGTTCTAGTTCTCCTCAGTTACTAAAAGACATTAGTGAATCGCTTGCAGGGAGAATTGCGATTTTTGAATTAAATAATCTTAGTCTGGAAGAAGCATATTCTAAAAACCCGTCCGGTTTTGCTAACAGTATTAATAAGCTTGAGAAATTAAAAAAACTTAAACCAAGATACACCAGAAAAGAACTCAATGATCTTTTGTTCTTTGGACAATATCCAGAGCCATTTATAAAAAGGCAGAATAATAAATTTCACAAACTCTGGATGAAAAATTATTTTAAAACCTATGTAGACAGAGATATAAGATCACTTTTTCCAGGCTTAAAGCTTGAAACTTATAAAAGATTTATTAAAATGCTTGCTTATTCATCAGGTAATCCAATTAATATTTCTGATATTGCTAAATCTTTAGATGTCTCTCAGCCTACTGTAAAAAGCTATATAGAAATAGCAGAAGGAACATTTTTATGGAGAAATATAAAGCCATATGAAAAAAATTTAAATACAAGAATTATTAAAGCTCCTAAAGGATATATCAGGGATACAGGACTTATAAACTACAGTCTAGGATTAAAAAATGCAGAGGAACTAAAACTACATCCTAAGTTTGGCTCCATATGGGAAATTTTTATTATAGAACAAATAATTAAATCTTTACAGAATAGTTTGATTGAAAATGAATACTTATATCTAAGGACTAAAAATAAAGCAGAAATAGATCTCATCATAGAGGGTGAGACTGGTTTAATTCCTATAGAAATTAAAGCCGGAGCAAGCATTGATCCAAGAAAATTAACCAGTCTTAAAAATTTCATTAATTTAACCAATGCTCAATATGGAATTCTGATAAATACTGCTCTTGAAGTACGAATGTTAACAGATTCTATAATTCAGGTACCAGCGACGTTTCTATAGTGTTAAAGACAATAAATGATTGATAATTATGAGCACTAAAATAATACAACATTTCTATTATGACTCCATTGACTCTACAAATAAAGAATCAAAGCGTTTAATTGACTCTGGAAAAATAAAAGACATTGCTGTAGTAGTGGCTAATTATCAAACTAAAGGCAGGGGTACTCATGGCAGGAAATGGGACTCACCAAATAATGCAGGTATTTATTTATCAGTAGTACATCTCCCAAAAGAAAATAAGTTTTTCGAGACAACTACTTTGTATACGCTTGCCTGTGGTATAGCCTGTGTTGAGTCTATTAATGAGATTTGCAAGATTAAACCATCTTTAAAACCAGTAAATGATATTTATTTTGACGGTAAAAAACTTGGAGGAATACTTGTAGAAAGTAAGTTACATAATAGCGGAATCTCTTCTTTAATTACTGGCATTGGAATTAATGTACAAAAAACTAAATATGATCTTGATAGAGATGTTATTAAACCTGTTTCGCTGGAAGAAATTTTAACTTCTGAATCATACAAATCATTTTCAAAAGAAAAATTAATTAAAACCATTGTAAATAAAGTAGATTTCTGGTACTCATTTATTTTTAACGGTGAGCATTTAAAGATACAAAATAAATGGAATGATTTCGTGCTGAAGAATTAAATTAGACTTTTACAACAAGTTCAATTTTAGTTTTAATATGATCGTCTACTCTTAAAAATAAAAACCTGGGCGGAGTAATCCCAAAATCGGTCATTTTAATGCTTATAATACCTGTAAGTAAAATAAAGTCATTGTCATATTCAGGCTCAAGTATGACTTCAGTTTTTCTTGTTACTCCATGAAATGTCAAATTGCCAGTTATGGTTATAGGATCAACTTTACTTATGTAAATAGGGTTTTCAAGCCTTGATGAAAAAGTAAGAAATGGAAAGTGATCATAATCAATCACTTTTCTGAAAAACGGATTTTTTGATGTAAATCTTGTCTTTGTATCCAGTCCTTTTAATAGTATTAATTCGGAATTGTTCCCACTAAAAGATTTATTTTTTTTGATAAATGCAATTCCGGTAGTTGGCAGGGTTTTTCGTTTAAAGGGGATACTATATTGGGTTAAGGTATAAATCAGCTTACTTTTATTTACATCAAGTTTAATAACTTTGGCTTGTGCAGAGCTGATTGAAGCTAAAAAAAGTAAAATAAATATAAAGTTTTTTAAGAACTTGGGATTATACTTTAATTTATAGGTGTCTTTTATCATTAGTTAAAGGCTATCATAACAAATATTTCATACTATGAAAGAAAATAAAATAAATAAGAAATATCCGGCAATTTTCCTTTTGTTGATTTTAATTATTATTTTTCTACCTTTTTATTTTAAAAACATAGGATATAAAGGAATAAAAAGAGAAGGATCCTCTTTCAGTTATCTTTCATTTGATGATTTACTTCAATTACGAAATAAACCTAAAGGCGCACTTGCTTATAAACTTCAAAAACAATTAACCACACCATATATTTTTAATTATCCTGGCTCAGAGAAAAACCAGATTTATAGACCATATATAAGACTGGCTCACTGGAATATTGAAAGAGGTATAAATATTGATGCAATTAAAACTCTTTTTACTGATTACCATGGATATTATTACAGCTATAAAAAAAATATTAATGAAGATAAGTCTTCTAAGCTTAGAGATGAATTAAATACTTTTATAAACAGCGATGTCATTTCTTTAAATGAAGTTGATATTGGAATGCCCCGCACAAAATATAAAAATGTAGTGGCAGAGCTGGCTGAAACACTGCATTATAACTATGCTTTTGCTACAGAGTTTGTAGAAATCAATCCTTTATTAGATAAAAAAATAAATGTTAATCCGGAAAAATATCTTGGTTTGCATGGAAATGCTATACTCTCAAAATATCCTATTAAATCAGCAAGAATTGTCAGGCTGCCATTGACGTATAAATGGTATGATGCTGAAATTGGCAGACGATCCCCGCTTGAGTATGTAAGAAGAATTGGAGCAAAAACAGTATTTGGACAGGAAATATCAACTGAAGTCAGACATGGATCACGCTGTGCATTAGTAGCTGATATAAAGTTGCCAACAAAAGAGATAATCACAGTAGTTTCAACTCATCTTGAAGATCGTTGTTATCCAAGTGATAGATTTAAACAAATAGAATATCTGCTTTCAAATTTAAAATATTTACGAAGACCTGTTGTTATAGCAGGAGATTTTAATACATCAACAACTGATGTAGCTCCAACATCTTTAAAAAAAGAAGTATGGAAAAGAGTAAAAGATCCCCATTTTATAGCAAGGCAGGTAGCACTGGCTGCTATACCGGGCTTGCCTGTAGGTAGTAATCTCGCAACACTTGTAATAAGCAAAGTATTCCAGTATAAAGATCCGACAATTCCAAGTATTCCAGTTTTATTTCCGAATCAAGAGAGAAGATTATTTGCATATATTAAAAATTTTCAGTTTGCAGATGGTGAAGGTTTTGATATACGTGGTGAGTCAGCTAAAAGTGCAAATGGTAAAAAAGGATTGCTTGCAAATTCAAATGAAAGACAACTAAAGGGTTTTGAGAGTACATTTAAATTTGAAGAGCCAAGAATAATTGCATATTATAAACTTGACTGGTTTTTTGTAAAACCTAAAGCTGGCAGATTTGAGCCATATAATGGACAGACACTGCAGCTTGTAAACCATGCTTATAAAGGAAGGTTATCAGATCATGAACCAATGACTGTTGATTTATCACTTGCAAAAGGTTATAGCATTGTGGCTAGAAAATAGTCACCAAATCGATGGTAAAATACTTAAATACTGACCTGATTTTTAAAGATAGAATAGATGCTGGTAAGCAATTAGCAGATAAGCTTCTTGAGTATAAGCTTGTAAATCCTGTGGTTGTGGCTTTGCCACGCGGTGGGGTTTCTGTAGCAAAACCAATTACAGATATACTTCATGCGAAATTGGATATAATGGTTTCAAAAAAAATAGGTGCACCAGGCAATCCTGAGTTGGCTATTGGAGCTGTTACTTCTTGTGGAGATTATGTTATATCTTCTTATTCTGATTTTGAATTAGGACAGAATAAATGGGACTATTTGCAGGATGAGATAGTTTATTTGGTTAAAGATTGTTCTGAAAGGGAAAACAGATATAAAGAAGGACTTCCTATAAATAGAAAAAATAATCAAGGATTCTCTTATAAGGATCAAAATATTATTTTAGTTGATGATGGTACAGCTACAGGTATGACAGCTTTAGCTGCAATCAAATCAATTAAAAAACAAAATCCCTTACAAATAATTCTTGCTATTCCTGTAATTAGTCAAGAAGCATATGGTGAAATTAAGACTCGGGTAAATAAAATTGAAACCTTAAAAATACCCAGAGAGTTTATAGCAGTAGGCATTCATTATAAGGATTTTAATGCTGTAACAGATGGAGAGATTAAAGTGCTACTAAACCAGCAGTAATATGGCACCATTCGCTCACTTGTGCGGACAATGCACACGTTCGCTCAGATGCCATACGACTGCTCACTATTTTGCGTAAGTCCTATCTTCCTGTAATATTTCCCTCAGTCTATATTTTTGGATTTTCCCATTTGCAGTCATTGGAAAATCATTTACAAACTTTATGTAATAAGGAATTTTATATTTTGCTATTTTATTTTGGCACCATTCTTTGGCTTCTTCTTCTGTCCATTTCTCTTTTGGTTTTAGTTTTATCACTGCACAGACCTGTTCACCATATTTCTGATCTGATACCCCCACAACCTGCACCATTTCTACTTTTGGATTTGTCATAAAAAATTCTTCTACTTCAGCAGGGTAGATATTCTCGCCGCCGCGAATTATCATATCTTTTATTCTGCCAACTATTTTTACTACTCCACTTTTATCCATGGTTCCCAAATCACCTGTATGCATCCAGTCTTCAGTGTCAATAACATCTTTTGTTTTATCCGGCATATTATAATAACCTTTCATTGCATTGTAGCCAAATGCACAAACTTCACCGGGTGTATCCGATGGTAATTCTTTTTTAGTTTCTGGATTTATAATTTTTACTTTGACATGCTGGTGAGCTTTTCCTACTGTTCCTACTTTTATTTCTATGGAATCGTTGTATCTGGTTTGTGTTAGTAGTGGTGAAGACTCTGTAAAACCATAGCCAATTGTAATTTCTTTCAGGTTCATCTTATCAATCAACTGTTTCATAAGTTCCATGGGGCATGGGGCTCCTGCAATTACACCTGTTCTAAGTGAAGTTAAATTGTAATTACTAAAATTATCCAGTGCTAACTCGGCTATAAACATAGTCGGTACGCCATAAAGAGCTGTGCATTTTTCTTTGTGAACTGCACTAAGTGTTTTTTTAGGATCAAAAACTTCAGATGGAAAAACCATTTTAATTCCAAAATTAACAGATGTAAGTGTTCCAAGCACACAGCCAAAACAATGATAAAGAGGTACTGGTATACATATAGAATCTTTTTCCGTAAGATTCATATTTACTCCACAGTAATAAGCATTATTTAAAATGCCGTAGTGAGTAAGTTGTGCACCTTTTGGAAATCCTGTAGTGCCTGAAGTGTACTGAACGTTTACTATATCTTTTGAATTAATTGTACTGGTATGTTCTGCCAGATCTTCGTCAGAAATATTTTTTGCTAGTTCCAATAAATCATCCCAGTACATAAAATCCTTATAATTTTTTGCCCTTATGGTGATAACTTTTTTTAATTTTGGCAATTTATTTTTTTCAATGCTTTTTAAAACCTCAATCATATTTGAGGCTTTAAAATAATCAGTTAAAAATAAAGTTGTTATATCTCCCTGCTTTAAAATGTATTCAAGTTCATAGTTTTTTAATGCAGGATTTATGTTTACAAGGACTGCACCGGCTTTACTAGCTGCAAACTGTAATATTACCCACTCAGGACAATTGACTGCATAAATCCCAATGTGCTCGCCCTTTTTAATGTGAAGTGCAAGTAGGCCCTTTGCAATTTCATCTGTAACTTTTTTAAAATCTTTATAACTAATTCGATAATTAAGATCTGTAAAAACCATTGCATCTTTGTCAGGATGCTTCAATGCAATGCTATCTAATAGCTGACCGAGAGTCTTATTTGTTAATTCATTACTGTAAGACATAATATCAATTATCTTACTATACAATCAAGAGAAAAAAAATATTATTATAAACTCATTTATAATGAATGAAACCTTATGCAACAATTAAATTATTTAAATTCACGCTTAGTAGGTATCTTAAGAACCAAACCTGCTACTCCTGCGCTTAATGCAATACGTGCTATAGAAACAGCATTTAATTCTGGTGCAGAAGCTGTTGAAATTACCTCTAATTCTGACTTCTGGCAGGAAATATTAACTGGTTGTGTAAAAGGAAATTTAAATATAGGTGTAGGATCTATTAAAAATGAGAAAACAGCAAATGAAGCTATAAGTCTTGGTGCGAAATTTCTTGTAAGTCCTGGTTTTTTTGAAGATACTATTGAGGTAGCAAATAAACATCGTATTCCAATTCTTCCTGGTGTTTTTACAGAACCAAACTTTAAACAGGCAATAGAGCTAAAAATTGCCGACACAAAATTCTTTCCCGCCAATGTTACAACACATGAAGAATTATTTAAGGCAATTAGAGAACCATTTAGAGATGAGTTTGATGAACTTATAAAAAAAGGATGGGAAATTGTTCCACTTTCTAATCAAAGCACTGAAAATACAATTAAAAGCCCAACACAGTTTTATAAATTTTATTTAAATGCTAAAGCTCGAAATCCTGACAGTCAGGTGATTATAAAGCTTCCAGATGGAAAAACAGGTTTTGAAAGAATGAAAGATTTTTCAGATCAAGCATCTTTGCATGGAATAAGAACCTATGCAGTAGGTGGTGTAAATGATAAAAACATGAAAGAAGTTTTGATACGACATGGTGCTTATGGCGTTTGTCCGGGTAGTGGCATGTTTAATTCAGATGCAATTTTTAATGGTGACTATGAAAAAGTAAAAACAGATGTAAGCAAACATGTTGCAGTGATAAAGGAAGTATTTGCACAAAAAGGTTTCTAAGATATATAATAAATCTCACAATGCAGGAAATGCTTTTAAAACAAGTCACTAAAGCAAATCAAATTGCTTCATATGCTTTGTCAGTGAAATCTGAATCACTTTCAAAAGAAGTTGTTCATGAGGTGAAACGAAGAATTCTGGACAGCTTTGCATGTGCTGTTGGAGCATATGATTCAAAAGCTGCAAAAATTATTTTAAAGGCCTGCTCAAAAGTAAAAAGCAAATTCGCAGCTCCATTATTTGGTAAGAAAAAAGAAGTTTTTTATGAAGAAGCTGCCTTTGCAAATGGTTCACTGGTTCGCTATCTTGATTTTAATGATACTTACTTATCACTTGAGCCGGCACACCCATCAGATAATATTGCTCCTTTAATTGCTTGTGCTCAGGCATATGGTAAGAGTGGGCTTGATTTAATTTTGGCTATTGCAATTGCTTATGAAATTCAGTGCAGACTATGTGATGGAGCCAGCTTAAGAGCAAAAGGAATTGATCATGTAACTTATGGAGCTTTTTCTACTCTATGCGGTGCTGCAGTACTTATGGATTTAAATCTTGAAGAATTAGAAAATGCACTTGGAATTGCAGGAGTGTGTAATATTGCTATAAGACAAACACGAGTCGGTGAAATGTCTATGTGGAAAGCTTGTGCATTTGCAAATGCAGCTAGGCAGGGTCTCTTTGCAGCAAGGCTTGCTAAAGAAGGAATGACTGGACCAGCTCCTATATTTGAAGGTACTAAAGGTTTTGAAACACTGGTTTCTGGACCGATTGATTTAAAACTTCCAAATAGTGGTGAAGCACCAAAAAAGATCCTTGAAACCTATATAAAACCATACCCTGTTGAATACCATGCACAGAGTGCTGTTGAAGCTGCAATCAGGCTTTATAAAGAAGGACTCCGACTTGAACAAATACAGGATATTATTATTTATACTCACGGTGCTTCATACCAGATAATTGGATCTGAACCTGAAAAATGGAGACCAACTTCAAAAGAAACTGCTGATCACAGTCTCCCATACTGTACTGCTATAGCACTAAGGGATGGAAATGTAACTGATGAAAGCTTTCATAAGAAAAACTATCGTGATTCTTTTATGCTTAGATTTTTAAAGAAAATAAAAGTTGTAGAGGATCAAAAATACACTACAGACTATCCAAATAGTTTTGGGAACAGGCTTGAGATAAATTTATTTGATAGTAAGAAACTTGTAAAAGAAGTACTTCATCCTTTTGGTCACCCTAAAAATCCTATGAAAGATGAAGACCTCTTCAATAAATGGAAAACCCTTGCTTTGCCGAATATAAATCAGGAAAATATAGATAAGCAAATAGAAAAAGTCATGAAGTTAGAAACAGCTGAAAATATTTCAGATTTGTTGCCTGTTATCTGATCACGTCATTGCGAGCCGAATGAAATGAGGCGTGGCAATCTCCTAACGTTTTGAGATTGCTTCGTCAGCCCTTTGGGCTTCCTCGCAATGACGTTTCATGATATATTCTTAATCATGAAATCATTTCACCAGCTTTTAAAAGAACAAAAGATTCTTGTAATTCCTGGAGTATTTAATGCTGCATCAGCGCTAATTGCTAAAAATGTCGGGTTTTCAGCACTGTACATTTCAGGTTCTGGTATTGCAACAGGTTCTTTTGGTTTGCCAGATTTAGGGGTTACAACATTGGATGATGTTTGCGAGGAAACAAAACGAATTACAAATGTAGAGGCGTTGTATGCAACGCCTCTACTGGTTGATGCAGATACTGGGTTTGGGAATGAATCAGAGGCAGTAAAAAAACTGGAAGCTTCTGGGGCTCTTGGGATTCATCTTGAAGATCAGGTTTTCCCAAAACGTTGTGGACACAGGTCTGGTAAAGAGGTTATTTCACCGGATGAGATGGTTTCTAAAATTAAAAATGCAATTAAAGCTAGAACAAATCCTGACTTTTTTACAGTTGCACGAGTGGACTCAAGAAATGTAATAGGCTTTGATGATGCTCTTGAAAGAGCAAAAAAATATCAGGATGCTGGTGCAGATGCAATATTTGCAGAGGCTCTTGAGAGTAAAGATGAGTATAAAAAGTTTGTAGATAGCTTGAAGGTTCCTGTCTTAGCTAATATGACAGAGTTTGGCAAGACACCTTACATTTCTGTATATGAGTTTGAAACCCTAGGGGTACGTATGGTTATTTTTCCCCTTACAGCCTTCAGGCGTATGATGAAAGCAGTGGAAGATGTATATAAGGTTCTTAAAAAGGAAGGTAGCCAGAAGTCATTCTTAAACCATCTGCAGACCCGGGAAGAGCTATATAAACTCCTTGACTACTATGAGAAGGAGAAAAAGGTCAGGTCATAAAAACATTGATAAAATGTGATAAATGTTTTATTATATCGTGGATAGCAGTGGTAATCGGGATAATTTAAAAGCTAGGATTAACTTAAAACTATGTCTACAGGAGTAATTAATATGTCAACAACACTGACAGAACAATTTTCAAAGGGCCTTGAAGATGTTATAGCAGGCACATCATCTATTTGTACAATAAACCCTGAAAATGAAAGCCTTTTATATAGGGGTTACAATGCAACAGATCTTGCTGAAAATACTAACTTTGAAGAGGTAGTTCATTTACTTATAGAAGGAAGGCTTCCAAAGAAAAGAGAGTTAAAAAGGCTTACAAAATTGCTTATCAAAGACAGAAAAATCCCAAAACCACTTGTAAAAGTTTTAAAACAAATTCCACAAACAGCAAGTCCAATGGATGTTTTAAGAACATCAGTGTCCTTCATGGGAGCTCTAGATGAAAACAAGCAATTTTCAATAGATGAAACAAAACTCATTGCATACTCATTAATTGCAAAATTACCCCTTGCTTTAATGACGTGGTATCACCTTTCAAAAGGACAGGAAGTTCCAAAGGTATCTAAAAATATTTCCCATGCAGGAAGATTCTTACAACTAGTTACTGGTAAAGAGCCTGATCAATTTGAAGAGAAAGCAATTAATGCAAGTTTTATTCTCTATGCAGAACATGAGTTTAATGCTTCAACATTTTGTGCAAGAGTTACAGCATCAACCCTGTCTGATATTTACTCCGCAATTACTGCTGGAATTAGTGCACTTAAAGGACCATTGCATGGTGGTGCAAACGAAGCCGCAATGCAGTTAATTTTAAAATTTTCAAATCCAGCAGATGCTGAACGTGGCGTTAATGACTTATTGACCAGAAAAGAAAAAATTATGGGCTTTGGCCACAGAGTCTATAAAAAGCGTGATGGCAGAGCAGATGTCATGAAAAAATATTCACATGAACTAGCAGTTAAAAAAGGCAGTACAAAACTTTATGAAATAGCTGAGAAAATCGAAAAGGTTGTAAGAGAGAAAAAAGGACTATTTCCAAATGCTGATTTCTATTCAGCACTTACTTATTACCTGCTTGGTATTCCAATTCCTCTCTATACCCCTATTTTTGTTTTAAGTAGAACAAGCGGTTGGTCAGCACACATACTTGAACAATTATCTGATAATAGACTTATTAGGCCAAGAGCGCTTTATAAGGGTCCACCACCAAGAGAATTTCATACAATTGATAGACGGTAATTTCTTGTCATTATCAAGCCTTCAAAAGAAAATCATCTCCTGTAAAAAATGTCCGCGCCTTGTTAAGTATATCGGTGAGATAAGGGAACAATACGATGTAAGGGCGGGGTCACCTAACCCCTTCTGGTGCAAACCTGTACCAAGTTTTGGTGATGTTAATGCAGAGATTTTAATTGTGGGACTTGCACCGGGACGTTTTGGTTCAAATAGAACAGGCAGAATGTTTACTGGTGATTCATCAGGCAATTTTATGTATAAGATACTTCATGAGGTTGGGCTGTGTAATAAACCTGATTCAATTGATAGACATGACGGACTTCTTTTGAAAAACTGTTATATAACAGCAGTCGGACGATGTGCTCCACCTCAAAATAAACCTCTTCCAAAAGAGCTTGAAAACTGCTTTCCATATTTTGTAGAGGAATTAATGCTATTGAAAAATGTAAGGGTTATTGTTGCATTAGGAAAGATCGCATTTGACGGATATTTGAAATGGTTGTTTGCTGTAGGGGCAAGTTTTGCACTTGCCCGAAAAAAAGATTTCAAATTTTCTCATGGCGCAATATACAAATCACAAAATTTGCCACATGTATTAATAGCAAGTTATCACCCTAGTAGACAGAATACACAGACAGGAAGGCTTACGCCGAAAATGTTTAAACAGATTTTTGAAAAGGCGATAGAATATTGTTAATGTTGTAGTGGCGTGATTTATTGCTCCCTTCAATCAGATACGATAAAGACAACTATGAAATTTATAGACACAGCAAAGATTAAAATCTCCTCTGGGAAAGGAGGAAACGGTGTTGTTGCATGGAGAAGGGAAAAATTTGAACCCCGTGGTGGTCCAGCTGGTGGTGATGGAGGCAGGGGTGGAAGTGTCTACATTGAGGCTGATGAAAACTTTGGTACTTTACTAGATTTTAAATATCGATCAATTTACAAAGCAGGTTGTGGACAAAACGGTGGTTCAAAAAATATGACAGGTAAAACTGGCGAAGATTTGATTTTAAAAGTACCGGTTGGAACAGTGATAAAAGATGCTTCAAACCATGAAATAATTGCTGATCTGGTTTTTAACAAACAAAAAGTAATGGTTGCTGAAGGTGGACGGGGCGGAAGAGGAAATTCTCACTTTACAACCAGTACAAGACAGTCTCCACATTTTTGTGAGCCGGGTGAGCCTGCTATAGAAAGAGAGCTTGAACTTGAGTTAAAACTTATTGCAGAAGTAGGAATTGTAGGTATACCAAATGCCGGGAAATCTACGTTAATAAGTGTAATCAGTTCAGCCAAACCTAAAATTGCAGATTATCCTTTCACTACGCTGGTTCCAAATTTAGGTGTTGTAAAAAAGCCTGATGGTGATGGTTTTGTAGTAGCAGATATTCCAGGTCTTATAAAAGGCTCATCGCAGGGAATTGGTCTTGGGCATGAGTTTATAAGGCATATTGAAAGAACAAAACTTCTTATTCATATTATTGATGGTGCTGGTGCAAATGGCACAGATCCTTTAGAAGCTTATAAAACAATTCAAGAAGAATTAAAAGCTTATGACGAAATTCTTATAAAGAAAAAACAAATGCTGGTTATAAACAAATCAGATCTTCTGCCAGAAAAAGATCTTGAGAAATTAAAAAATGAATTTAAAAAGAAAAAACTTGACCCGATATTTATATCAGCAGCTACTAAAAAAAATATAGATGTTCTTTTGAATAAACTATTTACAATGCTTGAAAAGTATTCTAAGAAAGAAGAAATTGAAGTTCATGAATATTATGATCCTCATGCAAAAGATCATGGCTTAAGTGAATTTTCTGTTTATAAAGAAAAAAAGAACTACTATGTAGAAGGTAAAAAAGTTGATGGGCTGATTTCAGTAACTGACCTTAGAGACTATCAGTCTGTTGCTCATTTAATGAGAGTACTTAAAAGTATGGGTATATTTACTGAGTTAGAAAAATCTGGAGCAGAAGAAGGTGATGTAGTATATATTTCAGGTGTACAGTTTGAATATAGTCCAGAAACCATGGTAATGTGCTGACGTTACTGTCTAGCATAGGTAAAAACGTGCTGACAATGTTATAAAATATATCCATGCCTGTTAAACATTTTCATAGCAATAAAAATTTTTCAGTTGGTGTTGAACTTGAACTTCAGTTAATTGACCCAAATACAAAAGAGCTTACAACTGGTTCAAGCAAAATAATTCAAGAGCTAGGTGACTATCCAAGTATAAAACATGAATTGTTTGAGTCAGTAATTGAAATTAACAGTGTTCCATGTCTTACAATTGAAGATTTAAAAAAAGATTTAAAAAAACAGGTAAATATTTTATATGCTGCTGCTTCTAAATTAGGTATAAAGCTTGCAATGGCAGGTACTCACCCTACCAGTAACTGGGCACGTCAGGAAATATCTCCACATAAGCGTTATCAGGATTTTATAAACAGAATTCAAATGCCTGTAAATAGAATGTTAGTATTTGGTTTGCATGTACATGTGGGAGTTGGAAATGGTGATGAAGCAATTGCTATAAATAATGCCATGATGAATTATCTTCCACACCTTCTTGCACTGTCAACAAGTTCACCTTTCTGGGTAAAAAGAGATTCAGGAATGGAATCTTATAGAGTAAAGATAGTTGAAACCCTTCCTACGACAGGACTTCCATTTAAATTACACAGTTGGGAAGAATTTAACGAACTTGTTAATGTTTTACGAAAAGCAGGAACTATAGAATCTATTCGTGAAATCTGGTGGGATGTAAGACCCCATCCGGATTTTGGAACCATAGAAGTGAGAGTGTGTGATGCAGTGCCATTAATGGATGACGTAATAGCTATAGCAGCACTTGTTCAATCACTTATTGCAAGCCTTGCGCTTGGCTATAGAAGAAGAGATGAGGAGATAGGGCATTTACCATCTTATATGATTCGTGAAAACAAATGGCGTGCGGCAAGATTTGGAATAGATGCAGAATTAATTACAGACTCTTTTGGAAAAACTGTTCCAGTAAAAAAAGAAGTCGAGAAATTGATTATAGAACTTGGACCTACAGCTAAAGAACTTGGCGCAGATAAAGAATTAAAAAATGTAATGAAAATATTTGAGCACGGTACAAGCAGTAAGAGACAGAGAAAAGTTTTTAATCAAAGTGGCGGTAATTGGAATGCAGTTATCGATAGCCTGATAAATGAATTTGAAGATAGCTGGCAGTTAAAATCTGTGGTTACAAAACTGTAGAGGCGTATCACCAGTACGCTTTATGATGATATCAAGTAATGCAACAAGTGCATCTAATAATTTCAGGCAGAGTTCAAGGTGTCTTCTATAGAGCATCTTGCCAGGATGTAGCTGTTAAATATGGCTTAAATGGCTGGGTAAAGAATTTGCCTGATGGAAAAGTAGAAGTTCTTGTTCAGGGAGAAAAAGATAAAATTGAAAAATTAATCGAATGGTGTAAAAAAGGACCGCCAAATGCAGATGTTTCTGGTGTAGAGGTTCAATGGGAAGAGGTAACAGAGGTATTTAATGGGTTTGGAATAAAATAATTTTTAAGCAAACCTAAACTTACTCCACTTTAAAAACTGCAGTATTGCCAAAATAAAGAAAGCAAATATTAGAGGAATGAAAGTAATCTCGGTTTCCTGTGGCACCATTCTTATGGTTTTTTTAATTGTTTTGTAAATGATATTCATATCTTTTATGGTCTGTGCATTAAAGTAATAACCTCCTGTCAATCTTGAAATCTCCTGTAGAGTAAACTCATCAAGCCTGGTCAGTATGCCGCCGCGAATTATTGTTCCAAGCGGATTTCCAATTCCTATTGCCTGAATGGTTATATTATTCACTTTTGCTTGTGCTGCTGCAAACAGTGGATCATTCCCTATATTTGCTTCACCATCAGTTATAAGTACAAGTATTCTATTGTCTTTATTTGATGATGTATTTTGTGAATTATCATCCAGAGTAATAGATTCTACTCCTGCTAAAATTGCATCTCCGATAGCTGTTCCAGGCTCAAGAGTTTTTACATTTAGTTTTTCAAGAACATTTAAAACCTTTTGTTTATCAAGAGTTGGGCTTGTAAGCACTCTTACAGTTCCACTGAATAACCCAATTCCTATTTGTATACCTTCAGGCAAATTGTTAATAAAATCTTTTGCTGCAACTTTAGCAGCAGTAATTCTATCTGGTTTAATGTCGCTTGCTTCCATGCTTATTGAAATGTCCATAAGCAACATTACTTTTGTATCTCTCATTGGCAGATATACTGTGCTTACTGGTCTTGCTAGAGCAAAAATTAATAAGCAAAGTAAAAGCGTTTTTAATATAAGAGGCAAATGTTTTAAAAAATCAATTTTTTTTGTTTTTGAAATTGCTTCTATAAGTACTTCAAGATTTCCAAATGGTATAACATCTTTTTTTCTTTTTCTTTCAAAATAAAAATGCAAATAAATATAAATTGGTACAAAGAATAAACAATATAATACTTTAGGATAAATGAAGTCCATATTTAATGATTATATTCCGATATGTTCTTTTCTATGTGGGTGCAATGGATGGTGCTCCAAACTTGGCTTTTTTCTTTTGTTTTTCTTTTACTTTTTGCCAGATAGTTCTTACGAGAAGCTCTTTTATTTCTGATGGTAAGAAACCTGACTTGGAAAGTATTTGCGTAAGTTCAGTATTATAATCTATAACTTTTACCGAAAGCTTTATATTATTTGTTTTACTGGCTAGATAATCACAAATAATAGTATTTAAGAGTTCTTCATATAGATGAGTCCAACCAGGACCAGCTAAAAGTTCAACAAAGTAATTATCACTATCTCGTTTTTCTATATTAGCCCAGCCAATAACCATGTTTCTTGATTTATTTGTTACAACAACTGCATTTTTTCTAACTTTAAAATATTGTTTTGAGCGGCCTAAAGCTGATCTTAGATCAGGTGGCACTGATGATAATTCTAATTTTTCAAGTTCATTTAAATCACTATTGGTCTGTGTCCTTAAAATAAAATCTTTATCTAAAAGAGATGAGACCTGTAAGATTTCTATATTTATTTCTTTTTCATAAAAACATACTTTTGCATATCTCCTGAAACCACATTGCTGAAAAAGTGATAGTGCAGGAGCATTGTTTGAATCTACCTCAGCCAGAAAGTGTTCAATACCTTCACCTCCATATAAGGACAGAACATATTTCAGTAATTCTTCACCGACACCCTTATTTCTTACCTGATCAAGTACAAATACTTCTTCAATCTGCCAGCAGTTATTTGGTTTTGAGGAGCTTTTTAAAACAATAAAACCTAAGATATTTTTCCCATCGGCAGCAACATGTATACTGGGTGCAATGCGTAGATTAACCGGTACAAAACTTTGCAGTATGTATAAAAACTTATTCTTGTTTAACTCAATAAAAAGAGAATGTTCCTTAAAGAGAGGCTCCAGTTTTGTAAAATCACTAATTTGTGGAGATCTGATCTTGAACATGCAGTCTATTATATAATTGAACATTAAAGGGTATATTCCTTTACTTTTAAGCTCCTATGACAGCAGCTAATAAAATTCAAATTTTATATCCAATATAAAAAAGGCCCACAAAGGAGACTTAAATGAGTACGACATTTAGTACAGCACCTATGAAAATATCCAGTAACCCAACAAACGATGAAATCTTAAAACAAGCAAAAGCAAATGACGTTAAATTTGTGCGTATGCAGTTTATAGATATTTATGGCATTGTGAAAAATCTTGCTATCCCTGTAGAACAATTAGAAAAAGCATTAAACAATGAACTTATGCTTGATGGAAGTTCCATTAAAGGATTCCAGAGGATTGAAAGATCAGATCTTTATTTTTATCCAGATAAAAAAACATTCAGGATTTTGCCATGGAGACCACATGAAGGAAAAGTAGCAAGACTTGTCTGTGATATTTATGATCCAGATGGTAAGCCATTTCCTGGCTGTCCAAGAAACAATTTAAAAAGAGTTCTTGCACAGGTTGAAAAAGAACTTGGATATACTATGAACGTTGGACCTGAGTGTGAGTTCTTTTTATTTAATAAAGATCAAAATGGCAACCCAACCATTGATCCAAGCGATGTAGCTGCTTATTTTGATGTTGAGCCGCTTGATATAGGACAGCAGGTAAGAAGAGAAATTATTTATACTCTTGAAGAAATGGGTTTTGAAATAGAAGCATCTCACCATGAAGTAGCTATCGGTCAGCATGAAATTGATTTTAAATATGAAGATGCTTTAAGTGCTTCAGACAACATAGCGACCTTCAGATGGGTTACAAAAGCAGTTGCTAGTAAACATGGTATGCATGCGACTTTCATGCCAAAACCAATTTTTGGTCAGAATGGTTCGGGCATGCACTGTAATCAGTCTCTTTCTAAAGATGGGAAAAATATTTTCTTTGATCCTGCAACACCCGATAAACTTAGCAGAGACATGAAGTGGTATATTGGTGGATTACTGAAACATATACGAGGTATTTGTGCGATTACAAACCCGCTTGTAAATAGCTATAAGAGACTTGTGCCTGGCTATGAAGCACCTGTTTATATAGCATGGTCTCCGGGAAACAGATCTGCTCTTTGCAGAGTACCGGATAAAAGAGGTAGTTCTACAAGAGTAGAATTAAGATCTCCTGATCCAGCAGCAAATCCATACTTGGTTGTTGCCTGTATGTTAATAGCAGGGCTTGATGGAATGAAAAATAAAATTGATCCACCAGCTCCGGTAAACAGAAATATTTACCACCTCACCCCAAAAGAAAAGGCTGAGTTAAAGGTTGACAGTTTACCCGGTACTCTTGAAGAAGCTTTAAGGGAGCTTGAAAAAAGTAAAATAGCTCAAGAAGCTCTGGGTGAACATATCTACGGACAGTTTCTTGAACTAAAATGGGCTGAATGGGATGAATATAGAATTCAGGTCACTGGCTGGGAAGAAGCAAGATACCTTAGAATTTATTAAAATACCTCGGGGCTTCGTGGTTTAAGACGCAATATGGATAAACTTTATTCTATGTTTAAGACTTATAAAAAATTATTGAATATCAAAATACCAAAGAACCTTGAGCCTATTATTCAGGATCAAATTGAAAAAACACTGCTTAGAGCTATAAATGGCCTGGAAATTGCAATAAAAAAAGATATCAAGCCTTCTGTACAGGCAAATAAAAAACTTTTATATCAGGAAAAATATTTAACGCTTTATCATTATTTCCCACAAAAAGAAAAAACCTATAATGTACCTATAATTTTAATACCACCTCTAATGACTACAACAGATATTTTTGATCTTATACCTGAACACAGTCTGGCAAATACACTTACAGAAAATGGTTTCAATGTTTATCTGGTGGATTTTGGAAAGCCAGAAAGAATTGATTCACATCTTAAGATTGATGATTATATTTTAAATTTTATTTATCGGGCTGTTCATATGACAAAAAAACATTGTGATGCAAAACAAGTGACTTTGCTTGGATATTGTCTTGGTGGTACTTTCAGTATAATTTATGGAAGTGTTTCTCTTGATATTAAAGATGACGTGAAAAATGTAATTAATATTGCTGGTCCTGTTGATTTAAAACATCTACCATTTTTTAATTTAATATTTAAACCATTTAAAAAAGAGTGGTTTATGCTGGCTGATAAGTTTGGATGTATTCCGAAAGAACTTTTAACCATAATATTTAAAATATGCGATCCTGTAAAATACATAAGAAGACCATTTCATGTCTTAGAAAAATCCTGGGACAGAGATTTTTTAGTTAAATACCAGGCACTGGGTGATTTTTTTAACAATTTTCAAAATCTTCCGGCTGCTACCTTCAAGCAGATATTTGAAATCATTTCTGCAAACGGGCTTATAAGCGGTAATTTAAAACTCCTGGATCAAAAGGTAAGTCTGTCAAATTTTAAAGCCAATCTCCTTGCTTTCTCAGGCTCAAAAGATACTTTTATTCCTCCTGATTCAGTGCGTCAGGTTCAGAAATATATTTCTACAAAAGACTCTCAATATGCTGAATTGCCTTTTGGTCATGTATCAATTATGGGAAGTGAAAAAGCTAAACCTACAATCTGGAAAACCTGTGTTGATTGGCTAAAAGATCGAAGTGGTGATCTGGTAGGCAATAATCTGAGTAAAGACGCGATTAATCACGTCTCAACAATGATGGAGAATTAGCTATCATATAAAATATTCTTATGCCAAAGACATTTCATTTAAAAGTTTTAACTCCAAATGCAACAGTTCTTGATCAGGATGTTGAGCAAATTATAGCCAGGTCTGTTGATGGGGAAATAGGAATTTTACCTGAGCATATTCCGTTAATTACGCCTTTAACTTCTGCACCGTTTCAATACTGGAGTGGTGGTGAAAGAAAAGTAGCAGCAGTTCTTGGTGGAATGATGGAAGTATCAAAAGAAGGAGTAACTATTATTTCTGATCATGCTGCACTTGCTGAAAATATAGATACAGTAATAGCTGAAAAAGACAAACAATTTGCAGAAGCAAAGCTTTCACAGAAAAAAGATAAGGTAGATGTACAGCAGGCAGAACTTGAATTAACCAGACTGCTTGTAATGCTTGAAGCAGTTGAAATGGCTAAGAGATTAAAAAATACACGAATAGGTTAAATGTAATTGTTGTAGAGGTGTAGCATGCTATGCCTCTACATGCATAATCACCAATTTTCTCTCCACTCCGTTTATCTCTTTTGAAAATATTGTTAAGGGCAAGGTTACCTTGCCCTTACATGTTTTCTGAATAATTTTCTCTGCGTGTTTTAATTCTTCATCAATATCCTTTGCTTTATAGCAAATTAAACAACCTTCTTTTTTTAATAATGGCATTGCATATTTTATTAATTCATCAAGTTTTGCAATTGCACGAGCTGTAATGAGATCGTATTTTTTTTTGTTGGGGCGGGTTTGAAACCCGCCCTTACCAATTTCCTCTACACGGGCATTAATAATTTCTGTGTTTTTTAGCCCCAATTCATTTATAAGAACATTTAAAAAGTTTGCTTTTTTTGTCGTGGATTCACATAATGTAAAATCCCATTCTGGTTTCATAATTGCAAGTATAATTGCCGGGAAACCACCGCCTGAGCCAATATCAAGAATCATATGGGGTTGATTTATCAGGCTCTCTATTTCAGGCAGAAAAATAATTGAATCCAGAAAATGCTTTTCCAGAACATTTTCTTCTTTGCGGGAGATTAAATTAATCTTTTCATTCCATTCTAATAATGTTTTGTAATATTTTTTCAATAGATCCAGTTGATTATTATTGATTTCAATGCCAAAATAGTTGCAGGCAGATACAAAATCATTAAAGCCTTTTAAATCTTTTGAAATTGAAAGAGGTTTTTCCATGGCTGAAGAAAATATTACCTCAGTTTTAATAGAAAAGCGAACCTTTGATCCACCGAAAAGTTTTGCTTCCTGTGCAAATCTTAGTATAGATGAATATAACAGATTGCGTTCTAAAGCAAGTAATGATTTTGAAGGATTCTGGAGTGATCTTGCTACTGAAAACATATTCTGGTTTAAAAAATGGAATAAAGTTCTCGAGTGGAAAGAGCCTTTTAGTAAATGGTTTATTGGAGCTAAAACAAATATTTCTTATAACTGTTTAGACAGGCATTTAAAGGATAAAGGAAATAAAATTGCACTTATCTGGATTGGTGAAAATGGCGAAAGAAAATCTTTAAGTTATAAAGAGCTTCATTCACAGGTATGTAAATTCAGTAATGTTCTTTCTAAGATGGGAATTATAGAAAATGACAGAGTGATTATTTATATGCCGCTTATTCCTGAAGCTGTTGTTGCAATGCTTGCATGTACAAGAATAGGAGCAATTCATAGTGTAATATTTGGAGGATTTAGCCATGAAGCACTGGCTGACAGAATAAATGATTCAAAAGCTAGAATGGTTATAACAGCTGATGGTGGTTATCGCAGAGGAGAAATTGTCCCGTTAAAGAAAAATGTAGATGAGGCACTAAAAAAATGTAATTCTGTTGAGAAAGTAATAGTGGTTCAGCGTGTAGGGGCACATTGCAATGTACCCATGATAGATTACAGGGATATTTTTTATCATGATGTAATTTCAAAGGTTGACACACATTATGATGCGAAGGAACTTGGCTCAGAACATCCGCTATTTATTTTGTATACATCAGGCACTACTGGAAAACCAAAAGGCGTATTACATACAACTGGTGGTTATATTCTCTGGGCTACACTTACTACAAAATGGGTTTTTGATATTAAAGAGAAAGATGTTTATTGGTGTACAGCTGATATTGGCTGGATTACAGGGCATACTTATGTAGTTTATGGACCGCTTAGCTGTGGTGCAACAACTGTTATTTATGAAGGTGCGCCAAATTATCCTGACTGGGGAATATTCTGGAAAATAATTGAACAAAATAAAGTAAATATTTTTTATACGGCACCTACAGCAATTCGGGCATTTATGAAAGCTGGGGAAAAATGGGTAGAAAAATATGATCTTTCAAGTTTACGTCTGCTTGGTAGTGTTGGAGAGCCAATTAATCCTGAAGCATGGATGTGGTATCACAAAGCCATTGGAAAAGAAAAATGCCCAATTGTAGATACCTGGTGGCAAACTGAAACTGGAGGGATTTTAATTTCCCCGCTTCCTGGAATTACAAAAACAAAACCAGGCTCTGCAACTTTTTCATTGCCGGGAATATTTGCTGATGTAGTTGATCATGATGGAAAATCAGTCCCGCCAGATCAAGGTGGAAATCTAGTTATTAGAAAACCATGGCCATCAATGCTACGAACCATTTATGGTGATGATAATCGATATAAACAAAACTACTGGAGTCAGGTCAAAGGATCATATTTTGCAGGTGACGGTGCCAGGAAAGATAAAGAAGGATATTTCTGGATACTGGGTCGAGTTGACGATGTAATTAAAGTTTCAGGACATCGCTTAAGCACAATGGAAATAGAATCAGCACTGGTCAGTAATCACTGTGTTGCCGAAGCTGCAGTGGTTGGATATCCACATGATATTAAAGGTGAAGCAATTTGTGCTTTTGTTGTTTGTAGCCCATCTGGGGCTGGTAAAGGACATCACGAACTTTCTGAAGAGTTGAAACAGCATGTGGTAAAAGAAATTGGTGCAATTGCAAGACCAGATCAAATAAGATTTACCGAAACTCTGCCAAAAACACGATCAGGAAAAATTATGAGACGACTGTTACGTGATATAGCAAGTGGAAAAGAAACAACTGGAGACACAACTACTCTTGAAGATGCTGGTGTTCTTGAAAAATTAAGAACTGAAGAAGAATAAAAATCGTTTTATCTTTTTCTTAAACAAACAATTCTGTCTATTTGTAAACCCTGATTAACAGTAAGAAATGATGAATTATATCTTTTTGTAGGTGGAATATCGTCATTAATAATTAAATCAATTTCAAATCCAGCTTTTTTAGCTTCACAGGCTATGACATTACTTGTTTTAATGATAATTTTTTCTTCGCCAGATTTTTTATTTACATCTCCTACTATAACAAAAGCTCTCTTGCCTGGTTTTAAAACCCTGTATGCTTCTTTTAAAAACTCAAACATGGCATTTGAATATTTTTCATAGCTTGCAGTTTGTGTGGTTTGTTTTCTTACTTCTTTAAAATCAAAACCCAGAAGCCATTCTCTAAGCCAGTTGTCCCACGCATAGCTTTGAGCAGTAAAATATGGTGGAGAAGTAACTATGAGATCAAATTTCTCTTCCCAGCTTTTTGGTAATTCCTGTGCTTTTCCAAGATACGCTTTCCCATTTATTCTGGCTATGCCAGCACTTTGAAGATAATAAGATCTTTCAATCATGCATTGAATTACGTTTCTGTCTGGCTTTTTCAAGTGGTGTTTCTTTGCATAATTTTTTGTATAGTTTGGTGCCATTGAAAAAGAGTGTGAACATGGAAGGCTTAAGCTGTAACTCGATGAGCCATGAAGTATGCCTGTTAACACACCAAGCCAGTACTGGGCTAACTGTTCTTTTTTTGTTTTTGCATGATGAAAAACATTGCCGTTTATATAATTTATTTTTTCACTGTCAAATCCCAAGTCTTCAAGCAGTTTTTCTTTTATGACTAAAAGCTGAGCCAATGTTTTTACTGAGAAGAAAATTTTTACGTCAGAAGAAACATCTTTAATATTTATTTTTGATATTCCAAATCTTATGGACTTTAAGTAACTAACTGCTTCCTCGTGATTTGTAGTGTGTACCTTTGCTCCGGTAAGAACATAAGCCTCAGGTGTAACATCTATTCCGAATCCTACTCTGTCCAAAAGACATGCTTGATATGGTGCTGTTCCTTTTCCTGAGTAAGGATCTAAGACTAAATCTCCTACTTTTGAAAAGTTACTAATAAAATAATCTGCCAGTGCTGGTGGAAATGAGCCTGAACGGGAAGCCATGGTATGCATTGGATGTCCAAAAAGACGTGCAGCAGGCACATCTTTAATGGCATTTTTTCTCCAGGTATTGTTTAGTAAAAAGCTGCTTGTATATAAGTGTTTAGACTCATCACTATGGTCAATAGTTATATGTTCTGGGTTGACCATTTTGTGCAGATCTCCCCGCAGCATGGAAGTGATTTTATGTGGCTCTTGGAATTTTTGTTTAAGCATGTATGTAGAGTTGCGACACAGCGCGTTTCTACATTGTCGAGAAATGAAATTGTTGGTTCCTCTTGAAACCTAGTCCCTGTGCAGATTATCAGAAAGTATTTCTGATAATAAAAAAGGCGCTCCACCGGAGCGCCTTTACTTCTGATAATAAAAATGTTCCGAACAAGTTCCCTAGTGACTGTGTTCTTTGATAAGGCTTCAGACAAGCTGAAGCCTTCAGATGTCAAGTTCTTAGTTTGGTCAGTTCTGCTTTGCTTTTTCCCAGGTTTTAACCTTAGAGATTTTGCTTTCCATGAATTTTAAAAATCCACCTCTTAATAGGAATTCTTTTTTTAGTGGATCAAGATTAAATTTAAATTGATTAGCTGATGTCTTTACAATCTGATTTATTACATCTATCTCACATTCGGTTTCTTTAAACAAAGCTTCAACTTGATCAGGCATTAATCTAACTGGAATAAGACCATTGTTATAACAGTTTTCCTCAAATATTCTTGCAAAGCTGCTTGCAATAACTGCCTTAAATCCTCTATCCATAATTGCCCATACGGCATGCTCACGAGATGAACCACATCCAAAATTCTCTCTTGTTAGTAAAATCGTTGCGTCTTTATATTTTGAATCGTTAATTATTGTATTTGGAACATCTTCAAGAAGGTGTACTCCATAACCTGTTTTAGTAATTCCAGTTAGATAACGTGCAGGAATAATTTGATCAGTGTCAATGTTTGATTGGTTGAGTGGTAATATTTTTCCTTTTATAATCATTTATAAATCCTTTGGATGAATAATATGTCCTGCTATTGCACTTGCTGCAACTACTACTGGACTTGCTAAATGTGCACGTGAACCAGTTCCCATCCGACCAGGAAAGTTTCTGTTTGTAGATGAAATGCAGCGAGCTTCAGGTGCAACCACTCCCATAGACATTCCAAGGCATGGACCGCATGATGAGTGTGTCCACAGTGCTCCGGCATCTTGAAATATATCATGCAAGCCTTCTTTTTCTGCTTGTCTTTTTACTGCCTGAGAGCCAGGAGTAATTATGGTGGGTATAGAAACTTTTTTGCCTTTTAATATTTTTGCTGCTTCACGAAGATCAGAAATCCTTGAGTTTGTACATGAACCAATAAATGCTTGATCCATTGGTAGTCCGTATAATTTTTGTCCTTTTTCAAGTCCCATATATTGTAATGATTTTTCCTCAGCATTACTAGGGACTACTCCATCAATATCAATTACTTCTCCTGGATTTGTGCCCCATGTAACTTTGGGTTTCAGATTGCTTGCATCCAGTTTTACTTCATTATCATATTTTGAATCTTTATCAGATGAAAATGAAAGCCATTTAGTTTTTAACTTATCAAATTCTTTTTTATCTTTTGTAATATTTTCTTTTCCCCACATATAATCTACAGTTATCTGATCCGGGCTTATCATGCCACTTGTAGCGCCAGCTTCAATGGACATATTACACATAGTCATTCTTTCTTCCATTGACATTTCTTCTATAGTGGAACCCGTATATTCAAGAACATATCCAGTAGCTCCACGGAAAGTAATTTTCCCGATAATTGCAAGGATTACATCTTTTGCATAAACAAATTGTGGAAGTTTTCCATCAATCTGAACTTTAAAAGTTTTTGGTTTGTTTAATACAAGACACTGAGCAAGCATGGCTCCAGCCTGAGCTGTTGTTCCTATGCCAAGAGCAAATGCTCCAAATGCTCCATTTGTCCCTGTATGACTATCACCGCAGCATAGAGTCATACCGGGCTGTACGTAGCCTCGTTCAGGTGCTACCACATGACAGATACCGTTATTTCCAATATCAAATATTTTTACGTTATGTTTTTTTGCCCACTCACGCAGAACTTTAGCCTGAATTGCAGTGGCAGTATCTTTTGCAGGAGAGACATGGTCGTTAACTGCAATAATTCTATTTGGAGCATAAAGTTTTCCTCCAAATGACTCATCAATTTCAAGTGCTCCTTGCGGAGTAGTAATTTCATGAGCAACAATTTCATCCATGAAGACTAGGTAATTGCTTCCGGGAAGTTCTTCCACAATGTGCGAATCCCAAATTTTTTCAAATACAGAATGTCCCATATATTTTTCTTGTTTCTTATTTATTATCTGCAACCATATATTATACATTGTAAAGAGGCGGATATTGAGAATGAGTAATCCAGAGTGTTTCAAGCGACTTGTTATACTCAATCTTTAATAAGTTGTACTATACAGCTTGTTTTTGGGTAAAAATTTATTGATATGTCTAACAAAAAAATAGCTTTGGTTTTATCAGGCGGTGCAGCAAGAGGTGCTTATGAAGTTGGCGTCTTAAAGGCCTTTCTTCCTGAGTTGCAAAAAGTTGGTGGTATTAAAATCATTTGTGGTACAAGTGTTGGTTCTGTTAATGCATGCTTTCTTGCTTCACTGGCTCATCTTCCCCCTGAAAAAATAATAGAAGGTCTTGAACATTACTGGCTTACGTTAAAACGAGAGCATGTTTTTATTGAAAACTGGGCTCATGCGGGACTTCGATCATTTCTTGGATCACTTAGATTAGGTCAACCTGACTTTCAGGGACTCCTTGATAACTCCCCATTAAAAAGAATTCTTGAACATGAAATTGACTGGGAGCAGCTTAGAAAAAATATAAGTGATGAACTAATTTATGCTCTAACTATTTCAGCGACATCTGTAACAAGTGGCAGAACAGTTGCATTTTATGAATCTCATGATCCAAATTGCATAAGCGTAATTACGCGTGATTCTTCCACGCGATTTGTCCCGGATAAAATAGGACCTATACATCCTCTTGCTTCCACTGCAATTCCAATATTTTTTAAACAAGAATATTTAAGATTTAAGGATCATAATGAAGAGCATGGAGACTGGTTTTGTGACGGTGGTTTAAGACAAAATACACCTCTTATGCCAGCACTTACTCTGGGTGCAGACGCTCTTCTTATTATTGGTTTGCATTTTCCTGAAGAAAGATTTAGTAGTGATACGGAGAGACCGGGACTTTTACTTAATATTGGAAAACTTTTAAACGCATTGTTTCTGGATCACATTAGATACGATACTCAAAGACTCAACATGGTAAATGAAATTCTTGAATCAATTCATGATCCTGCACTTCTTAAAACAATAAATGAACAAAGAATGAAAAGAGGACACAGGGCATGGAGAATTATTCCCGATGTTTTTGTTACTCCCAGCAGACCAATAAGTGAGATTGCTGAAGAAATCTGGGATAAATATCCTGAAACAAGGAAAAACTTTCGTACACTTGACTGGTTATTTAAATTAGGAAATTTAAAAGGTCACTTAAGAGGAGATCTTTTAAGTTATTTCTTTTTTAATCCACACTATTCTAAAGAGCTTATTGATCTTGGCTATAAAGATGGCATAGATAAATTAAACCATACAATCTGGGATCCTTATTTAAAAAAGAATATTAGAATAATTGATAAATTAGTAGGGAATTTATAATAGCTATTTTATTCTTGCTGTTACATTAAATCCTAAATGCCAGTCATTGGATGGACCGCCAACCACAAATTGCCCAAATGTAGAATAAGGTACATTTGAAATACCCAGAGTAAACACATGGGTTTCAAGTCTAGATAAAATCTGTAGACCGAAAGCAAAACCGTTTTTAACTTCTTTGTATCCAGCAAGTACAGGAGTGTACTCACCAAATAATGAAAGCCTATTCGGAACTATTTGTAGCGATGCTCCTATTGGAAGAGCAAATGTACCGGCGCTTCTTTTATATCCTCTGTGTTTTGGATCAAGAAAAGGATAAAAAGAAGCAGATAAAGAATTTGCCATGCCAAGTGTGGCAGATTTATCAGACCAGGTTGGCACTACATAAATTTTCATCCAGTTTGGAATAACAACTTTTGAAATAATAGGCTGAACATAAAAATCAATTGAGTTTTGAATATTATCGTTTTGAAAGCCGCCTGATAGCGTTAATCCAAATGGTGCACCATCTCCAAAGTGTTTAGCTTCTTTAAAGAGCTGGTATTTTAAACCAAACTCTGATGCATCAGTGAGACTTGATCTAAATGCATGTGCTTCTAATTTATTTGTGACTCCGTAATAAAGCCCAATGCCAGTATATGCAAATCCATCCAGTCCATAAACATCATTTGCAGTTTTTGTAGCTATGGGTAGTGCAAACCTGTGAGTGAAATCATAACCAAATCCTTTTTTAGGTAAAACATTATCTGTGGGAATATTGAATAACCTTGAACCGATAATAGATGTTGCAGGACCACGAGCATATTGTTTCTTTGTTGAGACGCCCCGTTGGGGCGTCTTTACTTCGGCGGTCTTTACATCATCCTGAATCGGAATCTCTAACGTATATTCTTTACCATCTATTTTTACTTTTAGTGAATTGTTTTGTTTATCGTAGTCAAGAATTTTTGGGTCTTCGGCATATGCAAAATTTGGCAAGATTATGCTAAACGTCATTGCGAGGAGCAAGGCGACGAAGCAATCTCCTAACGTTATGAGATTGCTTCGGCTTCGCCTCGCAATGACATGTAAAGTCTTGAACACATAAATTAATGAAATGAAATCTAACTATAGAGTTCCCACGTATTCAACAAGTTGTTCCATTTGTACATCTGTCAGCTTAAAACCAGACATTTTTTTCATTAGTTCAATGGAGTGCTGTATTTGTTCAGGGCTTTTTCTTTTGCCAATGCCTTTTAAAATGGGAATTTTCTTGCCATCATCTGGATCAATTGCCTGATTTACCGGATCCCATCTTCCGGCACTACTGCCACCTGGATGACAGGTATTGCAGGTTATTCCATTCCTTCCTTTTATATTGTAAAAGAGATTTTTTCCGGCCAAATCCGGTTTAGCTGATAAATAGTTAAAGGTAAAACCTGTAAGAAAAACTAAAATTAATAAATATAAAATTTTCATTACATAGAAATTATGCCAAGTTTATTTAAAAATGAAACTTAAGTAACTAAACCGTGATTTATTTAAAATATAATCTTGTTTTCTTACGCTGCTTTTGCTAATTCTGTTGCTAGAGGTGCTTTATTATTAAATCCATCTAAAAAGTTAGCTATAATGCCACCTTTTTCTGTTCTTTTTATGCCTTTACTTGCTACAAAGAAATATTCTTTAATTGAGTTCCAAAGCTTTCCGAAAAAGTTGACATCTTTTCCAGCGTCTTTAAATGCATCAACTCCTGCTCTATAGCCAGTTAATAGCTGTTCATTCTTACCTGCAAACATTCCTACTAAATCATCAGCAAAATTTTGAGCAAATTGTCCTGTAAATTTACCACCTGCTTTTTCTAGAGCAGTAGTCCAGGCACTTTTGAGAGCTTTAAATCCGCCACCAAAAATAGGAAGTGCACAAATTCCTGTCATTGCTGCTGCTCCTAAGTTCTTTAATACACCGCCAAAGTCAAGACTAAATAAACTTTTTAGGGCACCTGCTAAGTAAGTTAAACTTTTTATTCCATAACCAATTGCAACAGGAAGCAAGAGTGGCGCGTAAAATATAGAAGCAATACCAGCCATATTTAAAGCTGTATCAAACCAATTATTATCCTTAGCTAAAAACATATCAGCACTGCTACCACTAGCCTGAAGTATTTGCTGTATACCTGGTGCAGGAATGCTATATCCAGCTCTTGAAGCAATGTTTGTAACTCCTCTTCCTATGCTTGTTACTATTCCTGCGCTTGTCATTTATTTTTTTCCTGAAATATTTTTCCTAAATAAGATTTTTAAAAAAGTCAGTATGCTGACTCTAATAATAAAAAGGTCCTTTTATAAAAAATTGACAGGATTAAATATTAAGATAGGTTAATGAGTGGTTAACAAATTAGTCCTGTAAGGACATTGCATGCAACGCCCCTACTTTATATGCCTCTATTAACCTCTTCTTAAAGAAAAAATTATTATACATTTCTTTTATATGGAAACTTATATCTCCTCCCGCATCAATTGTGCAGGCACGTAATAATCTTACAAATTCCCTATAATGCATAAAATCGTTTTTTTCAAAGTATTCTTTTAGGTAGTTTTCTAAATATTTCTCAAGGTCTTTATCTAGACGTTCCGCTGGAACGTCTCTACGATCTTTTATACCAAGCTCATATACAAGCAAGTATCTTTTGCTTTTTCTTGCATTGTCAAAACATCTTTTTAAACTTGAGGCCAGTGCGCGACTTTTTTTTCTTACAATATCCAAATAGTGATCAAGATTGCTTAAAAGCTCTTTATCTATTGAATCTGACAGTACTTTATCTAACTCTTCAAATTCCCTGGTATTTTCTAGTGTTAAATCATTCATGATAAACTATTTTTATGCCTTCAACAACAAAAGACTATTCTCTAACTGAAATAAAGGGTAATATCCATCCAACAGCCATAATATCACCCGGTGCAAAAATTGCAGCAAGTGTTTCTATTGGACCATATTCCTGTATTGGACCTGATGTGGAAATTAAAGAAAATACGATTATTGGATCACATGTCATTATTGAAGGGAAAACAGAAATTGGTCAAAACTGTAAATTAGTAGCAGCCTGTAGTATTGGTCTTCCACCGCAGGATCTTTCTTATAAAGGTGAAGAAACAGGTGTACAAATAGGTGAAAATACAATTATTAGAGAGTATGTCACTATTCACAGGGCATCAAAAGAAGGCTTTACGATAGTTGGAAAAAATTGTTATTTAATGAATTATGTTCATATAGCCCATAACTGCCGTGTTGGAGATAATGTAATCATAGCTAATGCATCAACGCTTGCCGGCTATGTAGCCGTAGAAGATTTTGTTTTTATAAGTGCCATATCAACCATTCACCAGCACTGCCGTGTAGGTGAGTCAGCAATGATTGGAGGAATGACTGCTTCAAGACTTGATTTACCCCCCTATTTTTTAGCAGATGGCAGACCAGCAAAAATCAGGGGAGTAAATAAGGTTGGTTTAAGAAGAAGAGGTATTAAAGCTGATGTCAGGGAAGAACTTTCAAAGGCTTATAAAATCATTTACTTATCAGGATTAAATATGACAAATGCACTTGAAAAAACAGAAAAAGAACTGATGCAGTTTGATGAGATAAAAAAACTGGTCAATTTTTTTAGAACTTCAAAAAGAGGTGTGGTCGCTGTGATTGCTAAAGGTAATGACTCTGATAGCATGACTGAATAATACAAATGAATCTTTCTACTAAGTTTAAAAAGCAGTTTACAATATATATTTTGATTGTTTGTGCAATTATTTTATTTGATCAATTTACAAAAATCCTTTTAGTCTCAAATATAGGCTTAAATAATAAAATTAATTTTATTCCGGGAATACTCCAATTTACAGTAGTTAAAAATACAGGCGGTGCATTTAGTATTTTTAAACAATACCCGGGATTTTTTAAAATTGTAGGACTGACAAATATATTAATCTTTTTATATCTGACTTTTTGTCCTACAGTACGAGTAAACAATATTATTAGATCAGGTTTTGCTTGTGTCTTAGGCGGTACAGCAGGAAATTTAATTGATAGATTTTTAAAATCAGGTGTTATAGATTTTCTTGATTTGCAGTTTATAAATTTTGCAGTGTTTAATATGGCTGATGTTTTTATTGATATTGGAGTTGCACTGATTTTAATAGGGTGGTTTATGTCAGAACGAAAGCTACAATATAATTCCTGATTTATACCATGATACAGAAGATCAATTTAACAGTAGAAGATGACTTGACAGGCATACGACTTGATCGATTTATACCTGATAAAATATCTGATTTGAGTAGATCACATGTGCAGAGGTTGATTAGTAATGGATTAATTATTGTAAATAAAAAAATAGTCAAGTCCGGATATAAAGTAAAAAAAAGTGATGAAATAATTATTTCATTGCCTGAGCCTGAAGAAATAAGCATTAAACCAGAAAAAATCAAACTGGATATAGTTTATGAAGATACGTCCCTTGTAGTTATTAATAAACCTCAGGGCATGGTTACTCATCCGGCAAGTGGAGTTTATAGTGGAACTCTGGTAAATGCATTACTTCATCACTGCAAAGATTCTCTCTCTGGAATTAATGGAGTTCTAAGACCTGGAATTGTTCACAGGCTTGATAAAGAAACATCAGGATTGATCATAGTCTGTAAGAACGATAAAGCCCATACAGGAATTGCCGGAGAAATGAAGGATAGAAAAATAAAAAAATATTATTATGCAATAGTTCATGGAAAGGTTCAGTATGATCATGGTGTAATAAATAAACCAATTGGCAGGGATAAAATCCACAGACATAAAATGGCAGTTGTACAGAATGGCAGAAATGCCATTACTCACTGGAAAGTTTTAAAAATGTTTGGACAATTTACTTTTCTTGAGTGTGAGCTTGAAACAGGTAGAACACACCAGATTAGAGTACATCTGAAAAGTCTTGGTCATTCTATAGTGGGTGATAAAGCTTATGGTAAAAAAAATGATCCTGAAGATAAAATGATGCTCCATGCCTATAAACTTATTTTCACTCATCCAATTTCTAAAAAAGGAATTAAACTGGAAACAGAATTGCCGGAAAGATTTACTAAGTTTATAAACCTGTTAAAATAGCATTTTTCATTACTTTTGATATTTCTGGTTTTAATTCTTTAATTTCAGATGGTTTGTAAGCACCTGTTTTATAGCATTCTAATTCTTCAATTCCTTTATATAATTCCCAGATTGAATTTAACAACTGAACCTCTTCACCAGAAAGGCTTTTAAGTGCCTCGGTTATTTTGTCTTGATCGATTTCAAAGTGCCAGCCTCTATTAAATGGTTTTGAGAACTCAGATAATAATTTTTCAGTAAAGTAAACTAACTGTTTAAATAAATCTTCCTCATTTTGACGTTTTTCCTGTCTTAGATCGATTAATCTTTGCTTGGAATACTCATCAAGTCCAAGTCCACTTTCTACAGGTTTTTCCAATTCTGAAATCTCCTCATTTGAAGAATCAGGAATTTTTTCTTTGTATTCTTTTGCAAGTAATACAAGATGTCTCAAGCTTGTCTTAAGTGAATCGATTTTCATGGGGATAATACTTGTTAATAACTATATCTATATAATTCCCTCTGAAAACACTTTGTTTGTAAGATTTTAGTAATCAAGCTGTAAAATATTCACAAGAAAAAGGATATTCCTATGAAAACAGTATTTAGATTTCTGGCAATAGTTTTATTTCTCATAATAGCTTTAATAGTTTTGTCTAATATTTCAAATAAAATTAGTATTGAAACAAGCTTTCTAAGCTTGAAGACAAATGTAGGATTTTTAATTTTTCTTTGTGTAATCTTGAGTAATGTTGGAACAGTCTTTCTTGGCCTATCATTTAAATGGTTTTCAGTGACTAATAAAAACCTAAAAAAACAAGTTGAGAATACAAAACTAAATTATGAAGTTGAATCTGAAAAAGTTAAACAACTTGAAGCAAAAATCAAAACTCTTGAAGAAGCCCTTAAAATAGCCACTAAGAAATAACGAACCGACTCGTCAGTATTACCACATTCCAGGTACTAAAGGTGCTTTGCCTTTGCTCTTTTTGGAATCAAATGGTTTGTACTTAGAGCTTGCTTCAATTCCTGATTTATCTTTTGCTGAATCTGTAAGTAGTTTTGGTGAATGTGGAATATCAGCTGCATATGCAGGCTGTTCAAATACAGGTAATTTTCTGGCTATAGCTCCATTATAAGCATCCTTAATATCTTGTGTTTTAACCAGAACAAATTCAATTTCATCCATTACCCATCCCTTACACTCAGGTGTGTATTCAATTTCATAGCCTTTTGCAGTAATTCTATTTGAAGAAATAGAATCGTATTTAAGTTTGCCTTTTAACCATAATTGTCTTGAAAGTGTTCTATTATCGATAAAGTCATGAAGTTTTAGCGTATAAGCATAAGTCAGATCCTCAGGATCAATTACGCCTTTTAATCCAAAATTATCATATTCAATAATTGTATTTTGATTTGGATTAAAAAATGAATCAGTGGTCACCGGGTATTTTGCTGATATAACAAAAAAATCTGAACCTCTGCTATTTATTACAACCTCTTTATTTTCAATGTCTCTTTTTTCAAATGGAAGTCTTGAGCTACAGTGAACAAAACTGATTGGTTGAGTTAGTACTGGATTTATTCTTCTTTTAATTGTAGTTTTGCTTAAGAGCCAGATACCATCAAGATCTGGCAGTGTTTCATGCTCAAACCCCAGCGTCCAGCTTTTTGACTCACCGATAGATTCTTTGTTTTTAGTTTGCTCTTTTTGTGATTCCATCTTTAAAAGAACATTGTCGTATCTTTCTGAACTATTGCTATATGCTGGAAGAAAAACAGTTAACAAAATAGCCATTAGAAATAATAAAATATTTTTTGTTCTTTTATTCATTTTCGTGATTTTTAATGTCTCCTTTTATAAAAGGTGTGAAATGTATGTTATTTGATAAGACAGAAAGGTTTAATTTTTTATTAACCAAACAATAAACTATTATTAACAATCCTTCTTTTCTTCGTCTTTATTTAGCTTATTCTCAACTTCAAGCTTGTTTTTATCAATTGGACTTTGTAGATTTTTAATATCCTGAATTTTTTGTTTTATGAGCTCTTTATCAAAAGATTCTCCTGACTCAACTGCAAATTCAAACTTAAATACACCCAGAATATTTAAAATTACAAGTAACATTAACCATAAAATGAAGGCTTGCCAGAAGTTTATGGTTATATTAGTAAATGACTTTCCAACTGTTCCATTCCAGAGAGCTTCAATCAGTACAATTGGCAAAGGTATTACCAGAGCAAAAATTAAAAATATAAAAAGGATGGTTGTTAAGGAATTGATTTTGTAAATTTTCATATGCTTATTATTCTACCAACTCTTTAAATTCTGCTTCACTTAAGATGGTAATGCCTAATTCTTTAGCTTTTTTTAACTTCGATCCTGGTTCATTGCCCACCAATAAATAGTCTGTACTTTTACTTATGCTGCTTCCTGCTCTGCCACCCAGACTCTTAATCAAGTCTTCAGCTTCAGTTCTTGACATGCTTTTTAATGTACCAGTTATAACAAGTGTTTTACCTGAAATCTTACTATCTTTATTTTTTTTTGTTTTTGCTTGAACTTCAATACCTGCTTTTTTAATTTTAGAAATCAATTCTTTAGATGTTTTATGTGAAAAGTAATCAGCAATTGATTTTGCGATTTTTGGCCCTATTCCATCAATATTTGTTAAATTTTCAAACTTTGTTTCAGAAAGTTCTTCCAGTGAGTTAAACCTACTGGCCAAAAGCTCTGCAATTGTTTTTCCTACGTGTCTTATTCCAAGAGCATAAACTAAACGATCTAAACTTCTTTTTTTACTGTTTTGAATTGATGCAATTGCATTTGCTGCTGATTTTTCTGCCATCCGTTCAAGGTTTTCAATTTGCTCATGTTTTAAAAAGTACAAATCAGCAGGATTTTCAATCAACTCATTTTTTAAAAGCTGTTCGATTATTGACTCCCCCACTCCATCTAGATCCATGGCATCACGTGAACACCAGTGTTCAACACGCCTTTGAATCTGGGCAGGACAGTCATAATTTACACATCTGGCTCTTGATTCATCTTTTTCTCTTTCAATTTTTGAATTGCAGATAGGGCATTTAGTTGGGAGTTTATAATGTAGATTTTTATGATGCCTTTTTTCTTTATCTACACTAACTACTTCGGGAATTATTTCACCTGCTTTTCTTACTGTGACTATATCTCCTACTCTTACATCGAGTTTATCGATAATATCTTGATTATGCAAAGTAGCTCTTTTAACAGTACTTCCTGAAAGAAGCACAGGCTCAAGGTTTGCAACAGGAGTCAGGGCACCGGTTCTTCCTATATCGCAGGTAATGGATAAAACTTTTGTTTTTGCTTCTTCCGGTGGATACTTGTAAGCAATTGCCCAGCGTGGACTTTTAGCTGTAAAACCTAATTCATCATGAAGTGATAGATCATTTACTTTTACTACTACTCCATCAATAGCATATTTAAGCTCATGTTTTTTTTCATACCAGCTATTGCAAAAATCTTTTACTTCTTTTAAATCATGGCAAAGTTTTGAAGTTTTGTTTACTTTAAATCCAAGCTCTTTTAATAACTGCAAGCTTTCCCAGTGAGTTGAGGCAGGTTTCAAACCTGCCTTTACGCTGCCCCACACCGCACTATAAGTAAATATATCTAGATCTCTGCTTGCTGTAATTTTTGAATCGTATTGCCTTAGTGATCCGGCTGCAGCATTTCGTGGATTTGCAAAAACTTTTTCTTCTTTTTCTTTTTGAGAGTTATTTAATTTTTCAAAGCTGTTTACTGGCATGTAAACTTCACCACGCACTTCAAGAATACCTTTTATGGGTTTATTTAAAATAAGTGGAATTGATTTAACAGTTTTTATATTGTTAGTAATGTCTTCGCCTACATCGCCATCGCCACGAGTAGCACCGAGCGTTAATATGCCATCTTCATATGTAAGAGCTATTGCAAGTCCATCGATTTTCATTTCACACACATAATCTATTTCATCATTGCTTAAGCCAAGTATTCTAAATATTTTTTCCTGCCAGTCATCAAGTTCATCAAAACTTAAGGCATTATCCAAACTATAAAGAGAAGTTTTATGAGTTACTTTTTTAAACTCACTTACAGGTTCAGTTCCTACTCTCTGACTTGGGCTATCGGGTGTAACAAACTCGGGATGTTTTTTTTCAAGCTCAATAAGCTCTCGCATGGCTGCATCATAAACAGCGTCATCTACTTCAGGATTATCTAAAACGTAATATGCATAATTCCACTTATGCATTTTTTTGCTTAAAGACTCAATTTTTTCTTTATTTGCCATAGTCATACTTTATACAATGAGTATATAGCCTATTATCGGGTATATAATATTCTAGCGATTGCTGATTGAATTGAATCCTGAATTATAAGATCTTTTTAGCGAGGTATACAGTGAAGGTTTTTCAATAAGCGAAAAACCGAAACGTCGTTAAGTGAAGTTACAAAAAGCGGAGCAATTTCTTGAAATTGCGGAGCGCTATAAAAACGGGGCGTGGCTCAGCTTGGTAGAGCATCTGCTTTGGGAGCAGAGGGTCGCACGTTCAAATCGTGTCGCCCCGAGAAAATAAAAAATACTTACATATTCCTCTGGTGTCCCGCTTGTCCCGCAAGGATGGACAAGTGGAGACGTTTACTTTAAATCAGGTAGCTCAGGACTTAAGAGTATCTACAAGGACTGTAAAAAGACTAGCTAAGAGTAAAGAAATACCTACTGTTACTAGCCCTCATAAAGGGGGTTTCTGTTATTTAGTACCTGCAAACCAGTACTTTGACTGGAAAAAGAAGAATTACAACAAAAAGAAAACAAATGAGAACTTAGCTAACTTAGAGTTTATAAAACAAGAAAAGGAACAGTGGTTAAATTGGTGTAGAAACGGATCAATCTCAGGAAAACCACAAAGTGAAAAGACGATTGAGATTAACAGTTATTTCTTTGATTACTACCTAAAAAGATTTCCCAGGAGATATAATCCAACCCCTCTTATAACACTTGAATGTTTGAGACAGGTTTTAGGTTCAATAGACCCAAAGAGCTTTAGTATTAAAAGCAATATCTACAAAGCAATTATTTCATTTGCAAAATATCTAATTGCTAAGAACTTATTGGAAGCTTCATTTTTAACCGAAATAAAGTCTATAAAACCAAAAAGACTGTATCCACCTAAAAAACTACATTGTTCTCAAAGTGAGTTTGAAAAACTGCTAGTAGAAGCCTCTAAATGGTACAACGGTCAATCACCTTATGATGTAATACTCAGTAGTGCAACGATTGCAACGATAGGTTTTGCAGGTTTAAGGGCTAGTGAATTATGTAATTTAAGACTTCAAGATGTTGACCTTATAAATAGGAAGCTATTTATTTATCTGGGCAAAGGTAAGAAAAATAGAGTTGTTGGTATTTGTAACAGGTTATATGACCATCTAGTTAAATATTTAGACGCAAGACCCAAGACTAATAAAGAAAACTTCTTTGTAACTTACTCAAGCAAGGATAAAGAAATAGTACCTCTGGATAAAGGGGTTCTACTTCATAAGGTAAAGAGGTTAGCAAAAAGAGTAGGGTTTGATATCAATCTACATGGACTTAGAAGAACATTTGCAACAATAGCGGCTAATGCTGGTAAGCCAATAAATATTATTTCTTTGGCATTGGGGCATGCTGACCTTAAGACTACACAAGGGTATTTAATGACAAGTCAGGATGAGGTGATTAAAGAGATGCAGGGGTGGTAAATTAAAATGCATTATCAATCCTTCTTATATAATCTATACAACCTAGTCTTTGTTTTAATTCTTGCAAGTTATCTACCGGGTAAGACATCACCAGCATTTTTGTATCAATGTCAAAATTATTCATTACTTTGTCTGAATCAAAACCACCTATAAACAATAAGCTTGATTCGTTTTCTTTTTGTGAGATTGGCTTTATAGACTGACAAGTGAGAACTAAGGTATAGGAATCAGTAGGATAACTAATCGGAGCAGATAAGTAATAAGCAGGTTTTTTCTTTTCTCTTGGATTTGACGTGTAACCAAATGGACCAATAATACATCTTCCATCCCTTGCTAGTTTTGACAGAAAGGTTTTTTTATAGAGGTGGCCAGTAATTTTATAAGCCTTACCTGAAGAATCAAAGCTAAAAGGTATATGTTTATATTTAGCTTTAATAGAGCTTTCTGTTTTTTCAAAACCGTTTAGATTGTGGAGATATACTGAGAACATGTGTCCTTTAACATTCTCAAATGGTAAGCCATCTTTCTTTAAAGAATAAACTTTACCATCTTGTGAAAAATGGACATTGCCATCTATTGGGTGGTTGTACTTAACAAGATGTGAAGTTACTTTACCCTCTTCTTCAAGAGTTAAGGTTGCTTTTTCAGGAGGACCAGCTAAGCATCTCCCTATACTTACTAACCCTTCTTTATTCATAAACCATGGAGATTCAATAATAATGGATTTTTTATAAAACTGTAGTCTTAGTATTTTATAGCTTACATCTCTCCCCTTTATTGAAACCAAAAAGTCTTCAGAGTAATACGGTGAATGTTGTGTAATAACTGTAGCCATATTAAATTAATTTTATAATGCTAAACTAACTGGTTTATATATTACTCTTTCAAATCCAAAACCCAGTCAGAGCTAACTGCATAGATATCACACAAAGCTTTAAACCTATTTACAACAATATCACTCTCTCCACGTTCAACCATCCCTAGATTTGATCTGTGCATTTTAATCTTATGAACCTCATAAAGCAATTTAACTGCACCCTCTAAAGATAAGCCTATAGCTTCTCTTGCTTTACGTAATCTTGTATTCCATTTAGACAAAATACTCTCCCTCTATAAGATTTAAGATAGAGGGTTGGCGGTGTAATTGAACTATGTTATAGTTCATAGGCGTTGAACTATATGGTGCTTCAGGTAGTAGCACCTCAAATTACAAAGGGAAATGATTATGAACAAAAATAAACTAATAATAGGATTACTTGTTGTCGCAAGCATGGTTGTTCTGCCGATCAAGTGTGATGCTGCATCTCGATACACACCCAAAGCTGCTGAATGGTTGGCAGTTTACATAAACTCGCAAATTCTTGGAGGTGGGTTAGATAATCTAAGAGCACAAGCTCAAGTAGTAAATGATAATGAAGTAGCAATCAGAGCTTTTTACGACACACACGCTTTCACACAAGCAGATGCACAGAATATTGTTAACGCAGGACTTGATTTTGGCAATAGATATATAAAAGCAAGAAATTTTAATGTCAAGATTACAACTGAATTCCATCCACTTCGCATTACAGGGGATAAATCACTTGACTTAAAAACCCTTTTAGAAGAACAAAACAAATAGGAGATTTTATGAACAAAAATAAAATACTAGCTGTTGTATGTTGCTTGTTAACACTTACAGCTTTACAACTAACAGTCAAAGCTGGAGCAAAGGGCAAAAGATGTAAATGCAATAATGCAACAGCAACTACATCTCTTGATCCTGTGGGAACAGCTATTAATAATGCCGTATTTGGACCTCAGAATATTGACCCAAATGGACTTGCAAACGCCGGAAGTTCTTTTAATGGAAATGCTCTTCTTGGTGGACAAAATAGTACCTCTTGTTTGAGTTCAGCAGATATAGCGTTAAGGTTGAAAAACAGTTATTCAATTAGTGGCAATTTTTATAACGAATCAACAATTAATAATTTTACTTTGACTATAACAAGCAAAAATACTCAATCAGGGGTCATTGACTATACAAGCAATCATCCTAGTAGTAACACTCTTTTTAAAGGAGTAGGAATAGCTCGTTACGATGTTTTTCAATTCAACATGCCTGTTAAAATACCCCCTTTACAAGGTAGCTCCTTACCAAGCATAATTATTGATGATTGGAACTGTATTGCAAAAATTGACCAAGCGAATCCTAATCAGATCAAAGGATTTTGTTCTGCTACTATCTTTGACCAATCTGGTAACCTTACATCGGCTAGTAACCTCATTACAGGTATATAAGCTAAACTTCCAACAAACTTGTACACTAAACAGGGCAGTTTATTGAATAGCATTATTTAGACCCACTTCATCTAGCTACAACTCTAATTACAGGTGTTGGTTCTTAATTACTCTTTGTAATTGTGGTCAAGCTAAATATTGAAGAGATACATAACACTATTTCTACCCATACCCATTAACCTCACTTCCCAGACCAGAGGGGGTCAAGTATGTTGCTCTAACTAGTACCAAGGTTAAGGATTGAAAACTTTCACCAGACAATTTTTATATAATTAATCTTATTGGTAGGCATTAGGACTGTTCAGACTTGAGCAAAAAGTATGTTTTTAGCTATGAAAACTAACTTAAACTCACTATATCTAGCAGAGATGTACTAGAGGGTAGCAAAAAGAATTCCTAGAAGTCAATAACAAGTTTTGCAATAAAGTTTGCTTGTAAATAAATTTTATTTTCATCTTTACTCTAAGAGTGTGTAAAAATATTCAACTTTACAATTTGAAAAACGTGGTTTACTTAAGTCTTTAAAGATCATCCTTGTACTTTCCATAGGGATCATTTTCTCCTGGATTATCCTGTGAACTCTCATCAGTTGAATTTCCATTGTTGAAACCGTTGCATGGATCCTCTGGTTGGTTAACAACGGTTTCAACGATAGGTTTCTTAGTTAAAAGGATTAATCTTTCCCGACCCTTATATTTCTTATAAACATAAATACCATAATGTTCAAGAGCAGGCTTAAGTCTGTTTAATAATCTTCCCAGGGCATTAGGACTACTTATCCAGTTGTATTTATTGGTCTTAATGCCTTCCTGGTCTACCACAATGTTTAACTTGTTGTATAAGTTCTCAGCAGTACCTAACCATTCAGTTTTACCAGCCATAAGTTTTACAATCATTTGAGCTGGCAATGAAGAATTAACTACTTCCTCATTGTGTAATTCAAGGTTTGATTCATAAGCATTTAAAAAATCATCACGCTTGTAACCAATAGCTTCAGCAATAGCACAACCCCACTCTACAAAATCAGCCATTCTTGGCTTGTCAGTCAGGTTAATTGCTTTTTTAATTTTAATAGCCAGTGCTAGAACATAAAATACTGCTCCAAGAAAAGAAGTTTTTTCCCTTTCAAACTGCTCTAAGACTTCCTTCTCAGTACGCCTTTTATTTGCTGGAATAGGTTCCAGCTCAATTAAAACACTTCTTTCTAACAAATCAGGTCTTGTAAAAATCATGTTTATCCCGTTAATTGCTATGCACCTTTTAATTGGAAGAATAATATCGCCATCATCGGAGTATAGCTCTCGTTTAGAAAAAGAATAGCCGGAAACAGCTCTGCATAAAGTATCAGAGATTTCATTACTGAGGTCAGAGACATTATCAAAAGCCGGAAACCAATGATGCGACAACATCTGAGCTAATTCTGCTTTGTTGTGGACTAATGTTAGTAGACCCGCAGATGAATGATCTATAAGGCTCTTCAATAACCTTTGCATTGTTGATTTTGCTGAACCTTGTATACCGTGTAGATATAAAACCGTGTGTGGTATATCTGGCACAAAGCAAGTAACGATCCATACAAGTAGTAAGACCTCATCCTCTGGATTTTTTAAATTAAAGAATTTTGTATAATCCCTAAGATCAACTCCTGAAACAGGTATAGGTTGAGGTAATTGGTGCGAGTACCTTTTAAATAGGATAGGTGGACTATCAATTACTTGGTAACCATCTTTTGTAACCTCAATAGCTTGCCATTTACTATTTGTTAAGTCATAAAATATTGAATCACCATGCATAGCTACACGGTTACTAAGTTTATGCATTGTACCTTCAAAAATGGCTTTTGCAGATAAAACTGATAGAACTGTTTTTATACTTTCATTACTTATAGGTTCTCCTATTTTGTTATAGTACAAAGCAGACAAATAGTGCTTAAAGTCTTTGCTCTCTGTTTTCCATATCTCATAATGATCTAAGTTTTTAATTCTTACAAACGGAGCCTTTTGTTCGTCGTGAAAAAGTTCATATCCACTAGAATCATTTATAATTAGTTCAAGTAATAACTCTGTTGGAGATTTAGGACCACTATCTTCTGTTGAGTCACTTGAATTCTTACCTGTGTTTAAAAGTAAACTCTTTAATTCCTCTGTAGGTTCCAGAATAAGCGTAGCGTTAAAGTGATTTATCCACTTGTATTCTTTAATAGTCCCGTCTGGATATTCAACTATTGAATGTGGTATTAGTGCTATGCCATCATTAGCCCTTGTATCAATTTTATTAGCAAGTTTAGATTTTGTACATCCAACTTCTAGCCCACAACATCTCAACCAAAGGTGTTTACCACCACTTTGAGTTTCAATAGATACAGTGGTTTCAAATTGAGATAAATATTTTTCAATAAACTTCAGGTCTGCTCCTTCATCCAAATCGATAACTATTAGGTTAGAAATCTTCCCTGTTCTAATGGCTATATTTTTAGTTCTAGGATCATTAAAATCTCTAATGATTTCTTTTTTAGTAAATGGAGTAGTGCGATTTTTCCATTTGGTTATAGTAAAGAAATCCTTTTTACCATTTTCATCTATCTTAATTTCACTAACTGCAATAGGTTGAATACCCATTTCATTTAACTCAAGTGCAAGATCCAATAACTCTTTATTTCTATCCGTAGACATTTTTACCTCCTTCAGGTAATACTTTCCTATCAGTGCTTGTTAAGCACTTTTTATTTCCCTATTGAAGGGGTAAAGTTATTGGTGTATAATTAAATTGTAAGTTTTAAATCAATCATCAATAACTAGGCCCCATCACATAACAAGTGGGGTTTTTTATTTTCAACCCACTTGAGTTGCTTCACTCCTCTTTTTAGAAAACAGAATCCCTACACTACAAAAAGTAGTTTTTAGGTTTTTGTGTTTTTTAAGCACTTGTTCTTTAAGAGGAACTAAGTTCTTGCTTCTTCTTCTTTTTAGATAGCTGATTTATTGCATTCCTTATTAAAGAAGAAACAGACCTACATTCCATCTTGGCAATTTCCTTAGCCTGTTCCCAGGATTCATCTCCTAAGCAGATACTATGAATCTCAGGACGGCTTTTTCTTCCGGTCAAATTGGTGGTTTGTTCCATTGCTACTCCTTGTTTTGTAAAGAGAAACCCATTAATTGGGTCCCTATAGTATGGACGAAGTATATTATCCGAATGTTTCATAGCTTTCGTAATATATGGGCTCATTTATTTTTTCTCATCGTCAAAAGACAAACTTCATGAAATAGTAGGTGCTTTTGATGTTCCAAAGTGGAAATTAGTGTTCATGCAGGTTTTTCGTTGTATTGTATATTGGAAACCAATAATAGCTCTGAAGATATACTAATAACTATTTACCCCTATAGGCATTACTCTATTTCCCAGACCCACCATGGTCAACAATAGGAAAAGTGTTGTTGTAGTTGTCGCAACTGTTACAAAGGTCTTAGTTAGAATATAGATATTTCTACAACAATGTATAAGTTTAAATTGCAAACATTAATTTCCAAAAGGCCTTTAAGAAGAACCACAATAAATTTTTTCTTTGCTTGATACATAAACCTACACCTGAACAAAAATAATTCATTCTGAGTCCAGCTAGAGACCAATCATGGTAATCATAATTGCAAAGTTGGTTAGTAATAGGCCTGGTAACCAATTATTAATCAATGGCATATACAATGTAAATAAAGTTAGGTAGAATATTACTGATGTGATTTGATAAAAGAGTTAGCGGGACATACGGGACACTGGAGAATATGAAAAGTATCGTTGCAACCGTTGCAGTAAGTGGCTCAGCTTGGTAGAGCATCTGCTTTGGGAGCAGAGGGTCGCACGTTCAAATCGTATCGCCCCGATTGTTTAGTAACAAATACTATTGTATTGTTTAAGTTATTGAGCTAAAAAGCTGAAAAGTAAGCCAATTTGGCTTTGTTGTAACAAGTATGGTTAATATTTTTAATGGATCTGGGAATAAAAGGTTTTAGGACCTCATTACTTTTTCGAAGAATTTTAGTTAGATCTAAAAACATGAAACTTAATGTAGAACAAAAAATTAACTTTGGGTTTATATTTGCATTATTGACATTACTTATCGTAGGTATTCTTTCTTATTTAAGTATAGAAAGTCTTATAGAGAGAACTAAGTGGGTAGCTCACACTCAAAAAGTTATTGCTCAGCTTAAAGATGTGCAAGAAGATATTCAAAATATTGAATCAGGATCTCGTGGTTATGTAATAACTGGAGAAGGAATATTTTTAGAACAATATGAATCTGGTACAAGACTTATCAATAAAGAACTTGGCACTCTTAGAAAATTATTATCTGACAAACCAATTCAATTAAAAGCTCTTTATAAGCTTGAGTTGAAAATCAAGGAAAAAATAAATTTTGCACTAGAGACAATTAATATTCGCAAGAAAGAAGGTTTTGCAGCAGCAGTAAAAAGAATAAAGTCACGCAAAGGGCTTAATACTATGAAGGATATCTCTACGATAATTGCTGAAATAGAAGGTTTAGAGAATCAATTGTTAAGCAGCAGGACAGTAAAAGTTGAAAAAGATGCTCAAAATACAATCTCTATAATAATCTTAGGGAGCTTTCTGGCATTGATTTTTATTATTGTAGCAAATACAATTATTCAATTCGATATTAAAAGCCGTAAAGAAGTAGAAGCGAGGTTACGAAAGTTGACAATTGATTTAACTCATTCTAATTCTGAGCTTGAACAATTTGCGTATGTTGCATCTCATGATTTACAAGAGCCGTTGCGAGTGATAAGAAAATACACTGAATTCCTTGCTGAATCTTGCGCAGGAAGTCTACATGCTGATACAAACGAAATTATTAAACAGATTGTTGATAGCGCAGATAGAATGCAACAACTTATTAAAAGTTTACTTGAACTTGCACGTGTTGGTAAGCAAGCAGAAGTTACAGTGGTTGACTGTAATAAAATTTTAAGTCAAGTGTTATTAGATCTCGATGTAATAATTCAAGAAAATAAAGCAACAATAACTTATGATAATCTTCCAATTATTTATGCTAATAGAAGTGATATAAACAGACTTTTACAAAACCTTATAGCAAATGCAATAAAATATCGTTCTCATACATCACCCCATATTAACGTTAAAGCAGAACTTGAAAGTGGTGAATGGTTATTTTCGGTTAGTGATAATGGAATTGGAATTGATATGAATCATAAAGATAGAATTTTTGAGATTTTTAGAAGATTGCACTCAAGAAATAGTTATCCTGGCATAGGTATAGGGTTACCTATATGTAAGAAAATTGTTGAAAGACGTGGTGGGAGAATTTGGGTAGAATCAAAACCAGGGGAAGGATCAACCTTTTATTTTATAATTCCAAATATGGTAGTTACTTAGTCTTATAACTAGAGATGTTTTATGAATGAGAAAGTAAAAATATTGTTAATAGAGGATAATCTTGGTGATGCAAAGATTTTAAGCAGGGTTTTGGGAGAATCTACTTCAACTAAGTTTGAAATTATTCATGCGGACTTACTTAGTACTGCCATAAAGTACATAAATGAAGATAATTTTGATGTGATTCTTTCTGATCTTTCTTTAACTGATAGCTCTGCAAATGATACTCTTCTAACGCTTAAAGCTAAAGCATCACACTTACCAATTGTAATTTTGACAGGCTTTGATGATGAAGAAACAGCTATAAAATCTGTACATGAAGGAATACAAGATTTCATTTTTAAAAACCAGTTAAAGAAAGAGTCCTTAGTACTTACTATACGCTATGCAATAGAAAGACACAAAAAAGAGTTGGAACAAGTTCATAAAGAAGAGAAAATCTATCAAAATAAATTAGAAGAATTTAACATTACAGAGAGAGAAAAAGAAGTACTTAGCTTGCTGGCTAATGGTAAAAGCAATGAAGATATAGCGAAATCTTTATACCTTAGCTTGTCTACTGTAAGAAATTGTGTAGGAAGAATTTTTACAAAGCTAAGAGTTACTAACAGAGCTCAAGCAACTGCAATAGCAGTAAAAGCAGGATTGTTAAACACAAATTCAATTGATGCAAGCAATAATAAACAAACAATTTCGTTATTAGATTAAAATTAATTTGTAATAAACTACTAGTTTATACAACATAAGGTTGAGTATTTTAGTACCGGTATCTTAAGGCATAATTTTAGTTACTTGAGTACTATCTCTCTTTTCTAAGAGTTCGCCCTGAAGTTGCAAAACTGCAAATAGGGATAATGTCCGTGGTTAGTTTCAAAACAAGAGAGGGTAGAAATTTATGAAGACATGGGTAAGCAATCTTTCAGTAGTTATTTTTATGATTATTTGTCTTAGTATTTCAAGTGGATTTAATAACAAAGTTATTGGACAAACAGAAAAGAATGATAAAGGCATACTTATAAATAAAGCTTTTACTGGTGCTTGGGAAGGTCTTGCTAAGAACGCTAAACTTAAACTTTGTGTTAAAGGAGGAAGACTGGAAGGTAGCATAAGCCAAGGTAGTGTCATTGAAAATGGAGTTATAGATTCACAAAGTACAATTTCAGAAAATGAGCTTTTTGTATTTGTAAAAGATGATAAAGATAGAACCACAAAGATTCACTTAAAGCTTCTTGGTAACAGGCAATTGCAGATTGGTTCTGAAAATAAAAATTCTCTAATGGCAAGAAAGACAAATCACAATAAAAGTTGTTATGCACCTATAGCTAACAACAAAGCAGTAACTGTGGTTCAAGGTGGAGTTGTAACTTCAGATTCTGGAAGTTCAACCGGTGGTACAACTACCGTAGTTCAAGGTGGAGTTATCACTTCAGGGCCTGGTGCAGTAACACCTACGCCAGCACCAGTAGCAACATCTACTCCAGTAGCAACACCTAAACCAGCAACAACATCTACAACTGGAACACCAGCACCTAAACCTCCTGTAGCTGGAGCACCATCAACAGTACCAACTACTCCTAAACCTCCAACAACTACTCCTAAACCTCCAACAACTGGAATTGATATAAGCAAATTCCCACCAGCACCAACTACACCAAAACCTCCTGTAGCTGGAGCACCATCAACAGCACCAACTACTACTTCTGCACCTAAACCTCCTACGGTTGTAGTGCCACCATCACCTTCTACAACAGCACCAACTACTACTTCTGCACCTAAACCCCCTACAGTTGTAGCACCGTCAACAGGTGGAAGTAATAAATAGTCATCAATAAATTGGTTTTAATAATGCAAATCTTATTTACATCCATTAGGATGCTGACCACAACAGATTTGTATTAAAACACCATTACAAACACCACGGCTGTAGGTATCAGCTATTTCATTATTTTTTTTCTATAAAACGTTTAAATTATCATCTCATCTGCATTTGCTGGATGTAAAATATCTGCACTAGCTAAAAGGTCATTTTTCCTATGGTGAGTTAATAAAAATAATTGAATGTCTTCTGGTTTAAATAAAGAAAGTATTGCTTGAGCATTTTTTGCCAGGGTTGGTGACTCGTTATCCTGTGACCATTCCAATAACTTTTCAATGCTAAGACATCTTTCTAACATTGATTCTAGATTTGAAATACCCGTCATTAAATGTATATTAAAATCACTTACTTCTGTCTGTGGCTCACTGTCAGAATCGACGATAGGAATATCTACCTCATCTAATTTACTGACAGCTTTAGCAAAATCAATTCCTTCAATTGATAATGCCAGCTTAAGTAGTTCTGTGTAATGACTACTAACATTTTCATCTATGAAACCATTTAGAGTTGAGAGGATTATTAACATGGTAAGAGAAAATGATGCTTCTTCTTTTTTAAGTTCTTCTTCCAGATTATTTAAAAAAGCAACAGTATGCCAGTTTTCTCCTTCTAGGGGTCGAGTGAGAGTTCTAAAAGCAGCATATTTTAAAGCCATTTCGTCGCTTGAAAGCAGTTTAATAAGCACATCTTGTGCTTTTTCCTCACATAGCATGGTGTAAAAACCTACAGCATCGTGTTTTCTTAAACTGTTTGCATAGAACTTATCTTCTGATTCTATATCTTCAAGAAATATATTTTTAATTAATTCATCGTCTGATGGTGAACTTGAGTGCATTATTAATGCACTTCCAGCTTGTTGTCTGAGATCTGCTATTAGAGCATTGTGATATAAGAATTGAATTTTCTCCAGATCTAAATTAAAAATAGAACCATTAACTCCATAAATTAATACTCCATGTCTATCTCCTTCAAAGTTTAATCTTCTGTCAAACTCAACCTCTTCATCGATAAGAGCAATATCACTATCTAGCTCTGAATTCTCTTCGTCTCTTGAATTTTTTAATTCAACTAGTTGATTAAATATACTATTGCCAATTTCTTGAAGTATGCCATATACTTCTTCTTTAAATTCTTTACTTATTTCAGACTTAGCAAGTGTTTCTTGTTCTTCAGGGTTACTTGTTTCATATGGAATAAAATTAACAAGTACGTTTATTAATTTAGTCACCTTATCTAGATTTGGTTGTGGATCTAAAATTAATCCTTCAAGAAGCATTCTTTTTTCTTCTCTATTTAACTGACTTAAAATTAAATATAACAATTCAGCATCTAATTCCTCATACTTAATTTCTCCTAAATCCATTTCTGGATTTGAAGCTAGTAAAAGCATTCCGTAGGCTAATTTATCTATGCATTGATCGGGATCTGTTAGATTAGTAGCTAAGTCGCATCTTTCTTTTAAAACCTCTTTAAAATCTAATCCAGCAGCATCAAAAACTTTTTTTAAATTTCCATTTACAGCTCTTAATTCAGAAAAACATAGTAGTGAGTTTATACCTATATCATCTAAATATTTATTAGCTAATCTTTCATTTTCAAGTGAAGCTTTTTCATTTCTATCATTAGCATCTTGAACTAATCCAATTAATCTTCGATCAGTAAAATAAACAGGTTGAACTGTAGTACTTTCTCTTGAAGTACGTGGCTCTATAGTTCCATCATCCATAGCCTTTTGTCTTTGACTGAGTAATTTATCCAGTTCATGTGAAACCTCAGTTCTAAAAGCAGATGTAAGCCTGGCTCTATTGTCTCTTCCATTAAGACGTTCTCTAGTGGCTTCTCTCCTGCTTTTTCCATCCACGATCATCGTCTCAAGAATGGATCTTGCCAATGAATTTGGATTAGCAGTAGTAAGACTTACTTTTAATTTCATTAAGCTATATTTTAATAGATAAGCACTTATTTTTCTACATAAAAAGTAAAAGTTTCTAATTAAGGCCTTAATTTAATTAAAAGGGCTAAAATGCTAAGAAAACTATAACTTCTTACATTTTAAAAGCTTCTATTTTATATTATGACTTATGTTAAACCAGTTACTGGGCTGTTACTGTAAAACCACCAAGCAGCATATCTGGATTATAAATATTTGACCAGTGCCATTGTGGGTTATTTGAAAGTTCAATGACACTGTTCAGAGCATTATAAATATTTCCACTTATCATAGTGTCTTTTACTCTGCCTATTAATTCCCCGTTTTCAATTAAAAACCCTACATCTACATTTACAGAAAAATCTCCAGAAATATTTGTACTCAGCCCGCCCATAGTTTGATCAATTAGAAGTCCGTATTTTATATCTTTTATAATTTTATCAAGAGATCTTTTTCCATTACTTACAATCAGATTTAACAAATTTGGTGCAGGTTGTGCCTCCAGAGAATCTTTAAAACCATTTCCTGTAGAGACTTGACCTGGCAAACCTCTACAGGCAGAAACCAAATCAAAATAAAAACTTTCTAATATGCCGTTATTTACCAACGTTAACTTTTTAACTTCATTTCCTTCATCATCAATGGAACGAGCCATATATCCAGCTTTTGGATCCTGTTTTAAGGTAATTAGACTGCTTAAAATCTTCTTTCCAAGCTTATTGTGCCAAGGTGAAGATTTTTCATTTACCTGATTACCATTTAGTGCCAGTTCAATTATGTTTAATAAATCTTTTGCTGCTTTGCTTGTAAATAAAAGTGGATATGAACCATTTTTTATTTTTGCATGTTTTTTTAATAGTTTGTAATAGCTTAAAATCTCTTTTGTGTATTCTATGTGATCTGGAATAGTATTATCTACTGAGGCAGTAAAAATATCTATAAAATCGTTTTCAAGGGTCTCTCTTAAGTTTATTGAAAATGAATAAATGCTACTTGAATGGATGTAATTTAAACCTTTTGAATTGTTTACCTCTTCTTTTGTAATGTTCGAATCAAAAGACACATCTACCAGCACACCCGGTGCTTCTTTTAAAATGGCATTTATAATGCTTTCTCCTTTTTCTTTGAACTCGGAGAGTATATTTATGTCTGCCTGCTCTTTAGAGTTTTCAATTTTCTTTAAAGATGGAAAACTGACTTCAATTTCAGGTGAAAATTTTGATACTTCCAGTGTTTGTTTAATCATTTCATCTAGATTATATTTCCCAAAACTTGCTGTAAAACCAATTTTTTTATTGTTTAGTAATCTTAGTGCAATGCCATTACTATCCTGAGCTTCCATTTGTTTAAGCTCATTTGCAGTAAATAAAATTTTTTGGCTTGAAGCACTTTGTGAATAAATTTCAAGCTCATCCAGGTTATGCTTTTTTTGTAATTCTTTGAGATTTATATTTGTTTCTTTCATACTGTTCAAAATATTATAGAATATACTCATGGAAGCGACTCCGGAAGATATAAAAAAATGGCAGGAAATAGCAAAAAGAAGAAGTGCTATATTACCAAGGCAGTTTCAGTTCGTTACTAAAAAAGAAATATCAGTAATTTGTGGTAGTTGTAGCTGTCAATTTACCAGGCCATTAATTACAGGTCAAAATGAACCTATTTATGTTTGTCCCGATTGTCAAAACAGAAATTATATACCTATTGATTGGAATATTATAAGAAGATAGTTTTTAACTTACATTCTCAAGTTCTTCAACATTTGTTGATAAGTATGATTTAAACTCTTTTGGTAAAATCACTTTAAAAATAGATCCTTTATTTGGTTTGCTTTCAACAGAAATCCTTCCGCCAAGGATGGTAACCAGCTTTTTAACAAGGGCAAGTCCTATTCCAAGTCCTCCATAAGTTCTGGTTATAGAATCATCTTCCTGCCAGAACTTATCGAAAATATAAGCAATATTTGATTTTGAAATGCCAATACCTTCATCTATTACTTTAAGCTCAATCATATCCTCTTCGGTTTCTTTTGCTGAAATCAATATTTTTGAATTGTCGCTGGAAAACTTAATTGAATTGGATATTAAATTAAGTAAGATTCTCTGAACTATAGTTCTATCTGATTCAATTTCTGTATTTTTATCCTCAAGGATAAAATTTAATTTTACATTTTTTTTAAGAGCTACAGGATTCATTACCTGTGCAAGATAGTTAAATATATTTTCTACAGAAAAGACCTCTGTGGTAATTGAAAATTCACCCTTTTCAATGTTATCAAAATCAAGAAGCTGGGTAATCAGATTTAAAAGCTGTTCACCGCCTTCACGGATCTGCTTAATCATTAACTTTTGCTGGTAGTTTAAATCTCCCTGTAGTCCTTCAAGAAGGATATCTGTATAACCCAGCACAGACTGAAGCGGAGTTTTTAGTTCATGTGAAACCTTCGAAACAAAATTTGATTTTATTTTATCTAACTCCTGTAGTTTTTTGTTTTGTCTAATGAGATCTGCAGACTCTGAAACAGTTTTTTTCAACCTTATCATTGCCTTTAGCCTTGATTTCAATTCTGTTGGCATTATTGGCATGACAATAAACTCATCTGCACCCTGTTCAAGAGCCATTATGCTTGCTTCGGGAGCATAAGTGGTAGTCATAATGATGGGTATAAAAGGAAGCTTTTTATTTGCTCTTATTTTTTGGCATACTTCTATGCCATCAATTCCAGGCAAATGATAATCAAGTAAAATAATATCCGGTACAAAAGCTTCAATTATTTTTAATGCACTTACTCCGTCAACTGCATGTAATATTTCATAGTTTTCTTCATCCAGCCAATAGCTGATTGCTGCCCTGTTATTGCTGTTATCATCAACAATTAAAAGTTTGGTTTTTACTGGTTTAATTTCTTTTTCTGTCATGGGCCTGTATGTTTATCTTTAATTCCTTTAGTAAAAGCTCGACCGTACGGAAAAAGTTTTGTAAGTTTCAAGATGTAAGATGTGAGTTGAGTATAAAACTTTGGGTAGACGGGTGCAAGTCCTTTTCGTTGCATTTTTTTTACTGAAAGAAAGATATGAAGTAAAAACAGCCCCTGCTATCCGGAATCTGTTTAATATCTCGGTTTGACAACCAGATTAAAAAAATTTTATCTTGCAAGAAAACTTCATTAACAATTATAAAAAGCTTTTTGTAAGTTTTTCATTAAGAGACTAATACTTTGCCTGTATATCAATTAAGTTAATTTAACCAAATTACAGGTGATAAGATTTTATTAATTTCCATACCAAACGGATACATTTGAAAGGAGAACATCTTTGAACTGTGAATTAAAACTTAAAACACCAAGCCTTGAAAAAACTTTAAAAAAACTAAAAGCAATTGAAGATATTTCTTATGCATGTTCAAATTTATTTACGTCAGATATGCCAACTGTTTCAGAAAAAGTAATGAAACCATTTTGTGAACTGGCTGGCTGTGATGTTGGAGTGTTTATGCTTTTGAAAAAGCCTCAGGAACAAATTTATATTATTTCAACTTACGGGCTCTCTCAAACTTTTATTGAAACCTATAATACAAAACTAAAATACACTATTCATTCGGAGGATGTTAGTGAATATTGGCCTTCACTTAGATCTGTTCTTAGAAAGCAAATTGTTTTAATTAAAGATACTACTACAAGAAAGGTTGAATACTCAAAGCTTTTCAGAAATAGTGTTGGTCCGGAAACTATACGCTCTATTGCTTCTGTTCCAATAGTGGTAAACAATGAGGCAATAGGAGCCATTACACTTTATTATAGAAAGCCTCAGGATTTTGATGATGAAGAATTGTCTTTTATAAAAGCTACTACAAATATTATTACAGGGACTATAGAAAGAAATCATCTTCTTGAGACTGCAAAAAAATCAGAAAGAGAACTTGCTCAGGCAAATGAAGTTTTAAAGCATGTAAATCAGGAGTTGGATTCATTTGTGTATATTGCATCCCATGATTTAAGGGAACCGCTTAGAACCATTGAAAGTTTTGTAAGCATAGTTCAGGACAGGATGTCTAAAAATCTTGATAAGGAAAACAATGATTACTTTATGCGCATTGTAAATGCAACCAGGAGAATGAGAAAACTTATTCAGGATTTAACACATTTGGCAAGAGCTACAAAAGATACAAAAGAAAAAGAAAGAGAAGTAGTTGATTTAAATCTTTTACTAAATGAGATTCAGTTTGAATTAACAGCATTTATTCAAAATAAAAATGCAGAAATTATTATGCCTGATAAATTGCCAAATGTAATAGGTAATAAAGAAAAGATTACCTCGGTATTTAAAAATTTAATTGCAAACGGAATTAAGTTTAACAAGTCAGAAAAACCCAGAATCATTATTACTTTGGATAATGATGCTAATTTTGATACAGACAAAATTGGCTTTTGCATAGAGGATAATGGCATTGGTATAGAACAAGAGTATCAAGGAAAGATTTTTGAGCTTTTCCAAAGACTTCACAGCCAGGATGAATATGAAGGAACTGGAGCAGGTCTTGCCATAGTAAAAAAGATCCTTGAAAAATATAATTGTGAAATTTGTGTTGAATCGGATAAAGGGAAAGGAAGTAAATTCTATTTCACCCTGCCAAAAGAAATTAACTAATGAACGCTGAATTAAAATTAAAGATGTTAGATATCCTTCTTGTAGAGGATAATCCTGACGATGTTCTTCTTACTGAGCTTGCAATTAAGGAGTCCAATATTCAGGGTTCATTTACTTTAGCAAACAATGGCAAAGCAGCACTGGAAATTTTAAATGACATAGTAAGCACAGGAGAAAAACTGCCGGATTTAATACTGCTTGATATAAATCTTCCAAAAGTAAATGGTCTTGAAGTTCTAAAAGAAATTAAATCAAATAAATCTACCTCAATAATTCCCACAATAGTTTTTACAAGCTCAGATGCAATGTCTGATATGAGATCTTCTTATGAAAATGGTGCTGAACTATATATAAGAAAGCCAAATAATATTCAAGAGTATAAAAAGATTATGAAATATATTGTTGAGAACAGTTTTAGGTTTTAAGTGAATTTGCGTAAGTCTTGTTAAAATCTGGTTAACCCTGAGTACTGCCTGGTTATGCATAGTTCATATAGCTGATTTTATTATGAATTCAATTTAATAAGTGGATAAATAAGGGTAAGAAAAAATTAATGACATTAGGTTAGTTGATTTCTTATGCTCTTAATAAGCAGATAACCTAAGTGTTCTACAAAGTTATAGTGTGAATGTTTTGTAATAGGCCGAATGACTAGTTAGGGTAATTAGGGGGTTTTGGTTAGACGGAATTATCAGGCCGCTTGATCAAAAATAATATTTTATGGCAGGCATAGATCATACAAATCCAGCAGTTCAAAAACTTTTCGATTTAGCTAAAAATTTAACAAATAAGGGAAATAATGATCATATTACTATTGGTGAAGTAAGAAGAGCTTTAGATACAAATGCAGATAGTTTTGTTAAAGCTGGGGACACTGATTTTGATAATGGTTTATTTAATCAGATGCTTACTGTTCCAATTGATTCTATAACTGATACAGGGTTGAGTGCTTCTGATATACAAAAAATGCGAAAAGCTCAGGATGTTCTGAGAATTGTAAAAAATCATACTGATAGAATTTTAACACCACCACAAAGTTTGGGGACACACAGTACAGATGAATTAATTGTTAATCCTTATGAATCAGTTAATGATTCTGTCAATGATGCATGGTCTTCTATGAGAAAAAGTTTTGCTGCGCAAACAGTATCAATTAATTCTGATCAGGCACAAAATAGTGTAACTAACATTTTAAAAAATAATGGAAATAACATGGCAGGGTTAGTTAACACTCTATGGAATAATCCTGATTCAGTCAGTGGTATGAGTTCAAAAGTAATTAGAATGGATGAGCTAATAGGTGTTTTTCAGCATGCTCAGACTACAGGAAATCAAGAAGGGTTTCTAAATAATTTTGCAGCTGAACTTGGTAAGTCTTTAAATAATCCGGCTTTAGGTCTGGATCCACAACTTGTTTTAGATTCACTTTTACAGGTTATACAAAGCACTGATTTTAATTCAATGGGAGCTATAGGAGAAAACTTTAAAGGCTTCATGAAAAATATGGTCAAAGGAATCCTTGAAAATACCAATGCTTTTAAAGGCAAAACTGGTGTGGTTGGAAATTATGACGGTACAAGAGATGGAGGAGTTTTTGGATCACTTGCAGTAGTAAAAAATGCTAATGGAACTATAGAGTTTATAGAACATGATCCATCTGATGCTTCTCTTAAAACAAAATATAACCTAAATGGAGGAATAGAAGCACCTGGATTTGGTGGAGATGCAGGAGCAGGAAAAGCTAATGGTGATGGTGCTGGTTTTGCTCCAGGCAGAGTAGATGATGCTGGTGCAAGAAATAATTCAGAAGAAGTTGATTCTGAAAAACTGCAGGATGAATTAGATAAGATTCAAGGAAAGTTTGATAATCCCAAAGGACTTCTTGAAAAACTTAAGGCTGCTGGAGATCCTGATAAATTAACTGCATTTAATGAAAAGTCTGAAAAATTAGGTGTTAGTATTCCTCAGTTAATCAGCAGTAAGGATATAAATGGTCTAAGTGATCTTATTGATGCTCTTAAAACCATAAGTAATATTGCTGATATTAATGGTCAGCTAAAATTAAAAGATCAAATCAACTCTTTAATTTTAAAACTTGAAAATCAATTAGATAAGCTTAAAGCTGAAATAGCTGAAGGGGCACCTACTGGTGATTCTGAGGAAGCAGCATTAACTGATCCAGATGTTCTTCAAACAAGATTGGACGAATTGGGTGGTAATTTGCTTGATTATGTGGTTTCTGACGATGAGGATAAGCAGGCAGCATTTAATGTTGCATTAGCAAAGGAGCTTCCACCAGATGATTTTAATATTCCAGCGATTATTGAATCTAAAGATAAAGCAGCAATGAATGAATTAATAAAAATGCTTGAAAATACAAAAGGAGTTGTTACAGACTACGAAGTAGATGGCGGTATGATTGAACAAGTTGATGGTCTTATAAAAGGACTTCAGACACACTTAAAGATTTTTGATGATGTACGCACGGCACCACCACTAGCTGAAGAGTCTGATGATGTGCCAGAGGATACAGGACCTGTTACAGAAGAAACAGCTTCACTGGAGCGAAGGGGACGTGGTATCGATACAACTGCTTAGTTTTGATTAAGCAAGGGTTAAAGCCTTGTTTATTAGAAAAAATTAATCGTTTTATTAAAATATTCCTATAAATTCATTTTTTGTCGGTTCTTTTGATATCTGTAAGGAGAATTTAAATGGTAGAGAGAGTTAGTGGTAGTTCAGACAGATACAGAGATTCATCTTCTAGTGATAGACGTGTGCAGGTAAAGTTTGACAATAGAGGACAAAACCTTGTAACCACTGGTGATGAAATAGATATTTTTGTGGTTAAAGAAGCTGAAAAGGGATCTAGGTGGTATTCAGTCGACGACAGAGACTTGCAGCATCCGTATAAACTTTTAAGCGAGCGCAGGGGAAAACTACGCTACTTAGTTCCTGAATATCCAGATACAACAAGACCTACTTTACCTTATCTGTTAAGAAACGCTCTTGAAGATCCAATTTATGCTGGTCAGATTCAAAATATGAGTCCATTTTCAAGCAAAATAATTAATGGATATGAGTTTGTAACTATAGTTACTAAAATAAATGGCAAGAATGTTAAAAAACAGTTTTATGCGTCTATTAATAGTTTTGATGCTTCAGGAAATCTAGCTTTCCGTTCTCTGGATAATCCAAATGATACAAACACTTATAAAGCAATTCGAAACGGGGCAAGAATTGAAGGAGTAGAAAGAGTTACAGATACAGCAGTTGAAACTGCTGCCAGAGGCTCATCTCGAGATTCCTTTGTACCATCTGAAGAAGCTCCAAAAAGAATGATGAATGTTGGTGGAAGAGGGAAAGCCACTTCACGACATGAGGAATCTTTAGATAATTTATTGAGTTCTACAAACTATCCAAAGCGTGGATATGTATCTGGCAAGTATTTTTATAGCGATGATGGAAGAGCATTTATTAAAGATGATAAAAAAGGTGTGTACTATGAAATAAAAGATGGAAGAGCTGATAAAAGTACTTCATACCAGCATTACCAACATGGAGATAAACGTATAATGGACTATCTTTTACCTGAAAATGCAGTTCCATTTCCAAGAAGTATAGCAGTGGATTTTGCATCTTTATATGCTGATGATAAACCCGTAAACCCAAAAAGAACTATTAGAATTGCACCTGGTCATGGAAAGATAGTTATTCCAGAAAAACTTAGAGCACCTGGTGAAGATGGAGTTACAGTATTTGACAGTGATAAATATCCACCAGGCTCTCCTGAATATATTCACTGGAATCATGGTACTGCGCCTGATATGTTAAAAGATGCAGGAATTATTGTAAAACCCCAATTTTATTCACAAGGCAGAAGACTTCGTACCATAGAAATAGAGTTTACAAAAAACGGTGTATTTGAAGTAAATAATAAAATATATACAGTAACTGATGATGGTATTACTGTAGAAGATAGAGATATTAAACTAAAGAAACCTAAAAAATCTGAAATAGTTGAAACACCTAAACCTAAAACTATTCCAATGCTAAATGAAAGAGCACTTGATATTCTTTCAAAAAGAGGAAAGCTGGAAAATCCTTTGAAGTTATATTCAGATGATCAGTTAGTAGAAATGTTTACAAAATTTTCAAATAAGAGTAGAGCTATGTTACTTGATGGTCTATCTGAAAAAAGACAAATTGCGCTACTTACAAAACTGCCTGAAGATATTTCAACTGACTTCTCAAATTATTTAGATAGCTTAAAAAGTGAAGAATCTATCTAAGCTAAGAACTAAATTGACATTGAAGTCATTGGGTTCTCATTTAAGATAATTCTCAAAAATCTCATACTATAACCATTCTATTGTTTATATAGGGAACATATATAACCTGTTATCTTCTTGTACTGACTGGAGGAAAAAATAAAACCATGGCTGAAGCAATAAAACATATGTTCTTAAACTGGATAGCTGCTATTCAGATTGCCTTTAATACATTTGCAGATAGGATAGTTCACATATTACCAAATATAATTGGTGCGTCTCTTGTGTTAATTGTAGGATCACTCATTGCACTTGGATTCGGTAGTTTTGTAGGTGCAATGATAGAAAAAATACGACTTGACGTAGCGCTTGAAAAGACAGTGCTTGCTCCTGTTGCAAAAAATCTTGGCATTAAATTAAATGTATCTAAAATATTTGAAGGACTTGCACAGTGGTTTGTCCTGATTATTGTCTTTATTTCTGCTGCTGATATAGCTAATTTAAATCAGGTAAATGACTTCCTGAATGAAGTTTTAATGTATTTGCCAAACGTTTTTGTGGCAGTAATAATTCTTCTTGTGGCATCGCTGCTTTCAACATTTGTAGCTAATCTCATTACTACATCATTTAAAGATGAACTTGGTTACTTATCTGGTATTGCAAAGGTAGCAATATTTACATTTGCAATTTTGGCTGCAATGAACCAACTGCAAATATCAAGACCACTTGTTGAAATACTCTTCACGGGTATTGTTGCAACATGTGTATTGGCATTTGGGCTTGGCGGAAGAGATGTGGCTGGCGACATAGTGAAAAAAATCTATGATGACTTCCAGCAAAAGAAACGAAGATAAAATTAAATCAATATACGACAGAAATAAAACGCAGGTACAATTCACCTGCGTTTTTTGTTGCCTTATATACAAAATTAAAACATTATAAATAATCTCAAAATATATTTTGAGAGCAGTTACAATTAAAACTCTGCAATGATGCATCTTTTAGAAGAAAGAGTTAAAAGATATGCCAGTAAATGCTGTTAGAAGTGCGCTTGAAAGACTGGGAACACAATATAGAGCAGTTAGATCAGTTGAAGTTCATCATGATGATGGTACAGTAAAGATACGTGGTACGGTTCCAACTTATCATATTAAACAGCTTATAGGACATGAAGCAGGTAAAGCTGCTGCAGGTAGAGCAATTGTTTGTACACGAAATGTTGAAGTAGAAGTACCTAGAAGATTCCACAATCCCGATTTATAAAAACTTTATAGCCTTTTCTGGAGCTATAAAAATGGACCTAAGGAGACTCGAACTCCTGACCCCTTCCATGCCATGGAAGTGCTCTACCAACTGAGCTTAGTGCTGATTGGGTTTTGGATTTGAAAGAGTAAGAGCTTAATTTTTGTTTCAATATTTTTATTAAGCTACAGCAGTGTATCCTGGGCTAATAGATGCAGTGTTTTGCATAACACTTCTTGCTAATCTTTCAACCTCAGTAAATTTATAAGGCTCATCATCAAAAATATCTCTATTGTCTACAATTGCATTGTAAGGAATTCGCCCTTCTGCAACACCATCTAAAAAGTCATTCCAAGGAATAGTGCCTTCTTTAGCTGCACTTATAATATCTCTCCAACTAACCCAACCTCCTTGAGCAGCTGTATAGAAGTGCTCCATAGAAAGAGTTACATTGTCTTTAATTGGTCTACCCATAAGGAATAATTTAACTGCAGGGTAAGTGTTTCCATCAATAGCTACACTGTATTGGCTTAAATGATTCTTACCTACTTTATCTGCAAAATATGCTCCACTTGTAGCTTGGTCATAAATTTCGCCGGGAAATAATTCTGGATTTTCTACTACAAATGATAATGGTATATTACCTTTTCCGCAGGCTGAAATTACATCTTCCCACTCAATTAATTCTTGATCTGCAGCAGCAAGAACTTCCTCAGGTCTTACATCGGTACCATCTTGGACACTATCTCTTAAAAACCTAACTATTGCGGGTAATCTACTTGTATCAAAACTTGCTTTCATTTCATCATTACTCTCTTTTCCAGTAACTTGCGTTGGCTCAATTTCATCTCGTTTTACTTCTGCAATTTTTGGAACAAACTTTAGTATAACTGGTTCGTCTTTTTCTTCAACAAGTGTTTCAATATTTTGTTCAACTTCTTTACGTATTTCTTGTTGATTATTTTCAACTTTCTTAAATAAATTTAATATTGGATTTCGTATACACCATGCTGCTATGGTTGGATGCAGTCTTTCTAAAATACCCTCCCACTTAAATACTTTTTCAGATAGTTCGTGAAGCCCTACAAGTTCAAGCAAACTAGATGCCCACGAAAGCCCTGGCAAGACAACTTGAAATGCTTTTGCACTTTTTTCTTGGGTATCTCTTAATGCTTTATCAACACTTCTTGCAATTCCTTTTAAGTCTGGATTTAACGGCTCTAAATCTCCTCCATACTCTGAGCCGTCTTCCTCTTTAGATTTCTTTTTCTTTAATTCTCCAAATCTACAAGCCCACGTACCATATGAAAATTTCCCAAATGCATTTATGCTTCTTTGTAATCCTTCACCTAGTTCTCCTCCAAATAGTTTCACTGTATCTAATCCTCTGGCAATAACATTTGGAATAAAAAGTACTGCGTCAAGAAACTCCAGTTTTTCTTTTACACCAGTTTGTTCTTGGTCTACTTTGGCTGGCAATTGTTCAGTGTTGTTATTAAACTTCCTTGACAAAAGTTTTTCTAAGTTCATAGAACCAAATATCTGATTTTGATTAAACATCCCTGTTGAATAAACTTTTGCAGCTTTATCAAAAAACTTATCATCTCCTGTCAATGCTCCCCATAGCATTCCAAATGCACCGCCACCATAAAGTGCACTAACAACTGTTCCCATTCCTACTCTAAAATACTCATTTAGGTTATATGCTTCTTTTACAAGCGGTGTAGCTTTATTACCACCTAAAGTTTTTCTATCAGGAGTAAAAGGTCTAAGAGAAGTGTAAACAATTGACCAGCAAGCTCCATAAAATGCTTTTGCTAACTTAGTTGCTCTTTCATTAAACAAACCAATTATTTGCAGTGGTAGATATAAACCCCAAACTGATTTTGTTGTATTTAATACAAGTCCATTTGTTTTTTCAAAGAGTGTTGGATTATTTTTATCTTTTGCTTCAAGTTTTCCATTTACCCATTTGAAGAAGTCATTAAATCCTGGGTGAATTAAGCTACTTGAAGTGGATGCATTACTAATAGGGTTAACCGCCATAGTAGAGAAATACCCAGGTTAAGAAGCTTATTATCCGTATTTCGATTTTACAGAAGCTAAAACTTTTTTCATGATTGTTTTTAACAATGTTGTGAAGATTAAATATTTTTCATTAATGAAAGCAGGAGGTAAAAATGTTTGAAAATCTTTCTTGCAAATCCTATCCATCGAATTTACTTAACATAGAGAAGCCTCAACTTGTTTGAGGCTATATAAATGGACCCAATCGGATTCGAACCGACGACCTATTGCATGCCATGCAAGCGCTCTACCAACTGAGCTATGGGCCCGTATGGGGGATTAGATATCAGAAAATCAGAAGTCAGAAAAAATAAGCACACTTATTATAGCTTATGTTATTACAGACATCTTTAAAACTTCTTTTGCCTTACTAAAAGTTAAGCCATTATTTGTAATTTGATTTACTAAATGTTCTCTTAGCCAGTTGCCGTGCTTGCTGAACATATATTTTTGTACAAATGGTATTAAAGCTTTTATTACATTAAATCCGGGATCTAAACTATGACCCAGTCCTTCAAGTGTAAGTAAAGCTCTGATAATTAATGCTAACTCAACAGGAATTTTAAATGGATACCTGTAAAAAATATGAGCAAGGTCTTCAATGATTTGTTTGAAACTTGTGCTTATGTCGCTGGTATGCCCAAATCGTGCATTGTAAATGGGTTTTAGGACTGAAGCAAGTTCATCTAATTTATCAAAATCACTTGCAAGTAAACCCATTGAAATAAAATTATTTACAACACCTGTATAATTTCTGTTAATAAGATTTAAAATTGTGTCTATAAGCATAGTCTGTAGTTCTCTTGTTACATGACCGACCATACCAAAATCAAAAAAAGCCAGTCTTCCATCTCTCATAATTCTTAAATTGCCGGGATGTGGATCTGCATGGAAAAAGCCATCAGTTAATAATTGTTTTAAATAAATATTGCAGCCTTCTCTTGTAATTTCTTTTAAACTAAAACCAGCCTGAATAATTTTGTCTTTTTCTGTCACTTTCCAGCCATGTATATGTTCAAGTGTAATTATCCTGCGTGTTGTATGCTGCCAATAAACTTTAGGTACATAAACACCATAATAATTTTTAAAGTTTTTTCTAAAGGTATCACAGTGTTTCCCTTCTTTTATATAATCAATTTCTTCATTTATTACCCTTAAAAACTCATCTAGAAGGGCTGTGTAATCGTTTCCTCGTGGTATTCTTGGATATTTAGCTAACTCTTTTGCAATTGCTTTGAAAATAAAAACATCTTCTTCTATAAGTTGCTTTAAATCAGGTCTTTGTACTTTTACAATTACTTCTTTATTTGTGTCGAGAAGTCTTGCGCTATAAACCTGCCCTAAGCTTGCCGAAGCAATTGGAGAATTATTTATTTCTGAGAATATGCTTGTAAGCGGCTTTCCAAGCTCTGATCTTATAATTTTAAAGGCAAGTTCGTTATCAAAGGGTGGGACTTCGTCTTGCAGCTTTGCAAGTTCTTTCATGTAGACAAGCGGTATTAAATCTGCTCTTGTTGCAAGTATCTGTCCAAGCTTTATATAAGTGGTGCCATGAATTAATATTTGTTCTAATAACCACTTTGCTCTTTTTTTATCTCTTTCATCTTTTGAAACCAGTAAAAGAGGATCTATTTTTGAACACAAATAAAATAAAAAGCTATCATTTTTGAAATCCTTATGATCAAGCCATATATAAAATGCCACCTGAATATGAAATATAGTAATAGAATAAAGCCTTTGTAATCCTCTGAATCCAAGATGTGAAAAAACTTCTTTACCTGTTAAACAAACACTTTTTACAATCTTAAAAATCATTTCTTTGATAAAACACCGTATCCGGGTTTCGGGTTTGAATATTCTATAGCTTCAAAAGGACAACCCATTTTACATGCCCCGCATTCAAGACAATTTTCATATCCTATAATGAGTTTCTCATCAATTTCAGACCATGCAAAAACATTTGCAGGACAAAATTTGATACATTCTTTGTTTGGACAAATATTACATATGTCCTGATTCGTTTTTATATGTGATTCTGTAAATGGACGAAATTGGTTAATAAACAACTTTTCTTCAATTGTATTTGTTAAGTTTTCATCTGGTTTTGTTTGAAGCTTTGACATATTTATTCTAATTTTTCCTTAGATAAAAACAAACTTAAATTATTGGCATCACTGTTGTTGTCAGGATTAATTCCTTTATATGAACTGATCTCCAAATGTTTTTTTAGTAATGTTTCATATTCTGAGAGAGTTTTTTTTGAATAATCATTTAAATCTTTCGCACGAATTATAGCTTCACCGGCAAGTTTGCCTGATAATACTGCATTTGAAGAGATATCGGCTCTGAAAGCATCTACTAAAAGTGATGCACCTCCTATAACCAGGCAATTGTTTTCATATCTTTTTACTGCAGAACACGGAGATTTTTCTTCTGTATGAAATGGCAAAATATATGAAGAATAATGTATGGTTGTACCATTTTTAATTAGAGGATAAATACCCGGATGTTTTTTTAAAAGCTCAAGACACTGATTAATGTTAATTCCTTTGAATAGTGATTTAGAAAATAATATTCCAATGCCAAGTGTGATTGAGTTTTTGTTCGTATGTAAATAACCGGTGCTTGGCATTGATACTAATTCTTCCATAAATAATCTAATTGAAACACCTTCTTTTTCATTTATGTTAAATCTTTCATGAATGATATCTGAGTGAAGTTCAATAGTTTCTTCTGCAAATAAGAAAACCTGTTCAGGAGAAATCTCACCTTTTCTTAAGCCGCTTTTTTTTGTGAGAAGAGAATTTACTCCTTCTGCAACTACTACAGCATTTGAATAAAAATCTCCTGAATTGGTTTTAACACCGCATATCTTTGAATTGTTTATAATAAGCTCTTCTGCAATAGTTTCAAATATTACTTTAGCCCCAGAATCCTGAGCCTGTTTACACATCCAGTTGTTAAATGCCTCATTTAGTACGATAAATCTTCGTTTTAGATTTTTTCTTTCATTTACTGCTATGAAAGAATCTCTACTTAAAAGATATGCCCTGTATTCTGTAAGTTTTCTTTCAATAGGTGCATAGTATTTTTCACTTTCTTCATCTGTAATTTTGCCAAAAACATCTTCTATAATTTCTTTCTCAATAACCCCCGAGAAAAAATTGTTTGCTCCTGCTTTAGTACTTTTCTCAAGAACAAATGTTTTTATACCAGAATCAGCAAGTAATCTGGCTGTTGAAAGACCGGCTGGTCCTGCACCGATTATTACTACTTCTGCATTATTTGTGCCCTTTGCCATATCTTATTTATAATACCGCAAATTATAACTGTAATGTTAGTAAAGACGCCCGAACGGGGATTCTTCTAATAACATATATGGCTGATGTTACTAAGATAAAATATACACCAGTGAGAGTAAAAAGAGAAAATCTATTTTTAAAAAACGAACAAGTTTCAAGGCTTGTTATAGGATTATTGGTTTTTTTTATTGCGTTTTTTGCACTGTATCATGGAGGACTTATCTTAAGTGCTTCTCTGCTTCTTTTATTCTGGAAAGCAAATACAGAGTTTATAAATATAATCCGGGCAAGAGGTATAAACCCTTCCAATAAATGGATTAGATTTGTAAGTATTCTTTTTCTAATAACGGCATCACTGCCTGGATTTGGATTATCAAAAACTCTGCCCATTAAATTATTTATCTTTATTTTTATATTTGGAGTGATAGGTTGTTTTTTTCGTTTGATTTTTCGTGGAAATAAAAAAGAATCTATAGCAACCATTGCTGATGTTAGCTCTTCTGTCCTGGGTTTTGTTTATACCGGGCTTTTGCCAAGTTTTTTACTTTTACTTAGAGATCTTGGTTTTGCTTATGCAATAATTGCAATTGTAAGTACTGCATTTTGTGATATCGGAGCTTATTATGGTGGAAAATTAGTTGGGAAAACTGCTCTTAAACCAGAAATCAGTGCCAAGAAAACTTTTGAAGGAGCAATTGCAGGTTTAATATCAAGTGTTTTTGTAGCAGTAGTTCTTGTTTATGTGATGAGGGACAATTTTAATTCAAATTTATTGCATGGTCTGATGATAGGACTTTTTTGTGGAATATTCAGTCAGTTTGGAGACCTCTTTGAGTCGCTGCTTAAGAGAGATGCTGGCTTAAAAGACTCCGGCAAAATGCTTTTATCTCACGGTGGTATTTTAGATAGAATTGACAGTTATTTTTTTGTTATGTGGGCTGTTTATTTCTATGTTAGCTGGGTTGTACTCGGACAGTTTACACTTTGATTTATATAGCCCTCGACAAGCTCGGGCTTCTTTTAGACTTTTAATTTGCCCGCTGCCGATGCTTCAACAAAGCTTCCGAGGCTTTGACCAAAGGTTTTTAATGCTGGAGAAATATCGTATTCATCCAGAATTACATCCAGTAAAATGAAAGTATCTTTAACGTATTTTGCTGTTTGAAGTGCTTTTTTATAGTCGCTTACTGAATTTACTCTTATACCTTTTCCACCCATTAGTTCTGCCATCTTTGCATAATCCATTGTCGGGATTTTGTGTTTTTGTGCTGTTGCCGGTGGCTCACAGTATCTGAGTGTGGCATAAATAGCATTATTAAATAAAACTATTATTGGATTTAATTTTAATTTTGCCATGGTGATTAATTCAAATCCTGTCATCTGAAATGCACCATCTCCCACCATAACCAGTGGGCGTCTTGCTGGATCTGCAACCTGAGCACCAACTGCTCCGGGTACTGCAAATCCCATGCTTAAGTAATATGCAGGAGAGAGAAATGTAGAAGCTCCTCTCATTTGAAGCTCTTGTCCTCCAAAAAGACAGTCGCCGACATCACAAATTACCCTATAGTTTTTATCAATAAATTCATTTGTTAGTGTTAGTAGTGCTTTTACTGTAATCGGATCTGTATCTTTTCCTATAGGGTAATTTGGGATATCAATTCTTGGGAAATCAATTTTTTGTTTCTTTATATCAGTTCTTGCAAGCAATCCTCTCATGAAGCTGTCCAGCCTGATCTGAGGATAAAAATGTTTTTTAATTTTTAATCCGTCTATATTTGCTGCTATAGCGTCATCAGGTGAAAACTTTGCGGTAAACATTCCAAGATTTATATCACTTAAAATTACCCCGAGCATTAATCTGAAATCAGAATTATGAATAAACTCTGCAACTTTAGGATTGCTTAACTGACCAAAATATACTCCCATTGCAAGCGGGTGATCTTCCGGGAAAATCGACTTTCCTAAGATTGTAGAAGCTACAGGGATGTTTACTCTTTCTGCAAAGGTAATTAATTCTTTTTGTAAACCAAGCCTTGCAAGCTCTGCATCTGCAATAATTACAGGATTTTTTGCACTGTTTAACATTTTTACTATTTCATCAAGTGCTTCATTAAGTGCGGCTATATCCTCGGGCAGAGTTTGTGCTTGAAAAGGCTCATCGAAAATTTCTGTCTCACCCATATCGCGTGGGATTTCTATATAAACAGGTTTTTTAGAGGTAACAGCCATATTTAATGCTCTGTCAATTTCTCTTCTAGCAGTAAGAGGATTATCAACTATTATGCTAAGAGCTGTAATTTCACTCATTACTCTTTGATGTGTTTCATAGGTTCTAATTTTATGATGAAGGTGACTGTATTTTCTTCTTTCATTTACTCCCGGACCGCCACTGATTATTACCATTGGTGAACACTCAGCATATGCTTGTCCCACAGCATTAACTAGATTTAATGAACCGACACCATAACTTACCAGAGCTGCTCCAAGCCCGCGTATTCTTGAATATGCATCTGCAGCATAGCCCACGCATGGTTCATGAGTCATTGTTACTGTTTTAAGTGCGCTTTTTTCAAGATAATGAAAATGAACATGTACAGATTCACCTGGTATACCAAAAACATGATCCACACCATAAGATTTAAGTCTGTTGTATAAAAAGTCTAGAAGTTTCATTGCAGTTTATGTTTTCTCAAACTCAAGATCAGAATAATGTTCTGTTCTATGCCATTTACCCCGTGTTCTGCTAAATAATACTTTTCTAACTGTTAGTAAAACTATCACAGGCCACATACTAAGGAAATATAGGTTTGTTTCAAAAGCTCTTTTTATGCTTGTTCTCCACGAAAATCTTCTGTATATCCTTATGCCAAATGTAAGATTTACTAAAGTTATAAGCCATATTACAAATGAAATTATCATTAAACTTGTTAAGTGAGTTTCCTGATCTTTCAGGTATCTTACAGCTTCTGAAATAACATCTAGAAATAACCATATGGGAACTGCAAATTGACTTAAAAATACAAAGGTATCAAATTGTTGCCTCATTGAAATATTATTTTTTGGACCAAACATTTTAGAAATATTTGTTAAATATCTTCTTAAGCTGCCTTCTGCCCATCTTCTTCTCTGTAATAAAAGAGATTTAAAATTTATAGGTGCCTGCTCAAGTGTAATTGCCTCAGGACAAAACCTAATCTGCCAACCGTTTACAGTGAGTCTTGTTGAAAGTTCAAGGTCGTCTGTTAGGGTTTCTTCATTCCAGTGACCAAGTTTTTCTATTACTGCACGTTTAATTAACTGCCCATTTCCTCTAAGCTCTACATTTCCTTCTATGGTATCTCTTCCACATTGGAAATAATTATCAAGGCAGTATTCATTCTCCTGAAGCTTGGTCAGATAATTAGTGGTTGAATTTAAAATTCTTTTTTGTGACTGTACTGCGCCTGTTTTTTCATCGTCAAGGTAGGGCACCATTTTTAAAAGAAAATCTGATTCTACTCTGGCATCTGCATCAAAAACTACAATGAGTTCACCATCTGAATGTTTAAATGCATAGTTTAATCCACCTGCTTTTCCAGTGCTTATGCCATCTAGTCTGTGAATTACTTTTATTTTTGCAGGGAATAATAATTGATATTTATCAAGAATGGCTTTTGTAGAATCTGTAGAGTGGTCGTTTATTAAATAAAGGTGATATTTGGGGTAGTTAATGTTCAGTAAGTTTTCTATAGTTTGTGAAACAACCCTTTCTTCATTATGAATAGCTACAAAAATATCAACGCTTGGATAATAACCTATTGTTGGTATCTGATTTGAAAGAGTTTCAAACTTTGTCTTAAAAAATCCCTTTCTTCTTTGTGCCATTGCAAGCCATGTGGAGTGAATGATCATTGATATTACAAGGACTAGCACACCATATAGTGCCAATGGCTTTGGGAGGTAATACAGGGCCTTATCCGGCAATAGCTCCTCAACAAGTTTTATTGAAGTCCATACCCCAAGGATTAAGGCTGCAAGAAGTACTCTGTCATATATCATTTATTCTTTATTATAATTATCCTTAATTTTCAAATTTACCAGATCATCGCCAGCTAAAATCGTAACATCTGCATCTGGTGGACCCAGATTTCCAATTATTAGATCACCAATATTTCCTAAATCATATTTAATTTGTAAAGCAATTTCTGGATTTGCCTTTTGAGCATAGATTTTGCTCCTTTTTACAGTGCTTTCATAATCTTGTAGTAGTAGAACTGTATAGCCATATTCTCTTAATATATCTGCTAATTTACTTGCAAGATGATTATCTTTTTTTGAGGCATTTAAAATTGAAATTTTTATTTTCTCTGGATTAATTCTTGCATATCTAAGAAAATTTTTATCATCATAGAAAAACTTTTTAATTACATTATGAATTTCCCTTACGTTAGGTATCCAATAACTTACCCCGTGCTGATAGCCAAATTCACCCGGCAAAATTACAATATTTTGTTTTGATTGAGGTACATTCCTTACAAAGTTTGCAATTTTAATAATGTCATTTGGTTTTAAGTTTGTAAGTATTGTTTTTCTGTAAATAGAGATGACTTCAGGGAGTTTAGTAAAAATCACTGGGTCAAGCAGTTTATTAAAAACAGCCCGCATGAAAGCCTGCTGTCTTTGAATACGCCCTATATCTCCTAAGCTATCATGTCTGAAACGTACAAAACCTACTGCCCGAGTGCCACTGAGCTTTTGTTTTCCCGGATAAAGATTTATATGAAGCTTTGCAGAATAATCATCGTACTGCATCCTTTGAGGTACATCTACAATAATACCTCCGATTTCATCTATAACTTTACGCAAACCATTGACATTTACCACTACATAATAATCAATTTTAATTCCTAAAAGCTTTTCAAGATGTTTTTTTGTAAGTACTGGACCAAGAACTGAATTTAAATAGTTTAATTTTTCTACCCCATGATGAGGAATTTTAACTCTTGTATCTCTTGGCATATTTAAAATATTAATTGTGTTTTTAATTGGATTGCAATTAACAAGAACAATAGTATCTGAACGCCCATTCTGGAGCCTGTTTGAGTCTACTTCACCACCGCCGGGATTAATTTCATCACACCCGAGTAGTAAAATATTTATTTTTTTATTTAAACTCATTACTCTTAGTTCATTTGGAACTAGAGACGGGTTGTAAATATTTAATGAAAGAAGCATTAGAAAAAATCCCACAATAAAAATCAAAAGACCGAAAAAAAATGAAGGTTTTCTTTCTCTTCTTTCTCTTAAAATTCTTGAGTAACTTTCAAAATTCATAGCTGGCAAAATTAGATTTTACTTGCAAAAATCACTAAACATACAATTACTTAGGCAAAACTTAATCTTCATGCTTTAATTAAGACTATATTTAACTTGACATTTCTTCTTCATGTTTTTAAGCTAAACAATTTGTAGTGAAAAGGAACTAAATAATTTACATAGCCATCATTGGTAAGACAGGTTGATTTTATGGAATACAACATAGCCTTTTCAAGTTCTGGAGCACGTTTTGCAGCACATATTGGAGTACTTGCGTATTTTCAGGATAATAATATTCTTGTTAAAAACTATTCTGGAACATCCGGTGGGGCAGTTGTAGCGGCATGGGGTGCAAATAATCTACCGGCTCGAAAATTAATGGATCTTACGCTTCAGTTTGGTTATGCTCAGTATATTATAAAACTTTCTTTCATACCAGGTGGAATTCTTGATCACAGTTTATTTGGTAAAACTATTGCGTCTTACTGTGAACCCAAAAATAATCTCTGGATAACTACTTTTAATATTTTAAAAATGCAAAAAGAAATCTGGAATGGAAAAAATTTCAATTTATCAAAAGTATTAATTGCTACTACTTCTATACCGGGTTTATTTAGACCGGTTATTTACTCAAATGGAGTTCATATAGATGGCATTTTTGCTAGATTTTGTCCGGATGATTTATGGGATGAAGGTACAACAATCTCAGTTCAGTTAAAAAGCAAGCACAAAACCACGACTAGATACCCTTTTGATAATTTTATACATTCAATTGAAAAAGCAACAATTGATTTTCTCGAAGAAAAGCAAAAGAATAATTCAACCAGAAGAAATCTCATTTATATAGAGCCTGATGTTAGCTCTATAGCTCAAATGGATTTATTTACTATAGAACCTGAAGATCATATTCAGCTCTTTAAAAAGGGCTATGAAGGAGCCAAACGGGTAGTTGAAAACAATATGTTTTGTTATATAAATATGACTTCAGACAAGCTGAAGTCTCTATCTGGAAAGTTTAGCGATTGATCGGTTCTGCTAATAAAAGCCCGAGCTTGTCGAGGGCTATATAAAAAATAAAAAACCCCGCTGGGTAGACGGGGTTTGTCGGCTAGGTAACTTGTGAATGATTACATAGTAATGGGTGCTGGTTAAAACAAGATAATAAAGCACCCCTAGAAGAAGTTATTCTTGATTTAAGATTTATAGGGATGACTACTACTAATAGCTTGCAAAAGACTATCTCAAAGTGTCATTCCTGTGAAAGCAGGAATCCAGAGAGTGATCACTAGCGTTACAGTAGTCTGGATTCCCTGGTCAAGCCAGGGTGACATTACTTTTTAGCTGGTTGTTTTGATGGCGCTGGCTGTGTTTTCTTTAGCGGTTTAAATAATTCCATTAAGTTTACATAGGTGAAATTTTGTCCAAGTATTTTAGCTATGAACTTTGTGTTTTCTTTTAAATCAGGTCTGCCCGTGTCTTCTAAAGCTCTTATAAGAACATCTTTTTTATCGCCGGGGCTCATTGTTTGTACAAGATTGTTTACCATTTCTGAATATGTAGAGATTTTTCGTTCTTTGAAATAACTTAAAAGCTGCTGTTTGTCTTCTTCTGCAAGCTTTACACCAAATACCTCTTCATAGGCTTTTTGTGCGGTATTTTCAAAAGCATATTTATCATCGGTATTTCTTTCTACAACTTCTGTTTTAAGCCCTTCTAATACTGAACCATATTTTTCTCTAAGTTTTGTAAAATACTCATAAAGCTCAAGAAATGTTTTTTGATCACTTTCACTTGTTGTTGGAATTATTTCCAGAACTTTTTTAATAGTTTCTCCTTCACCGACAGCAAGTAGAGCTCTGACCACTACAAGCTTGTATTCTTTATACAGAAGCTGATCTTCTAATTCTTTTGCATTTAAATCACCATATAATTCTCTTTCATTTAGGGTTAATTTTCTTCCAAGGACCTGATAAGCTGCACTTTTTTTATCAAGCTGAATGCGTGTTTCTATGTGATCGCTATTTCCTTGAGTTGTAGCATTATCATCACTACTACCATCATCACTAGTTAAATCTTTTTCGTTTATCTGCTGATATTTTCTTTCAGTATTAGCACCTGGGTCTTTCCCTTGTGCAAATGAAACACTAGCAAAGCTTAGTGCAAAATAAATTACACTAATTATAAGTATTTGAACAAACAATAATTGTTTTAATTTTGTAGTCATTATGCTTATATTCACTAAGTCAAAAGGCCGGCTTTAAATTGATATTTGGCCTTTTTTACCTAATTTTGATACATGGTTAAAACCCATGCCTCTATATATAATTTGTGAATTTAAGCGGGTTTCATCTAATAGGTAACCCCAGCGGTTTCTAATATTCTTTTAAGAAAATACTGTCAAACCCGCAGGGCTAGCCCTTTATGAGCAAGATTAACTAATTCATTTGTAGTAGTAATACACCGAAGGGATGAGAAAAAGTGTAAGTCTATGAACGGTTTTTAAAACTAAGCTGCAAAATAATCTTTGAGGTTTTCGCAGGCACCTGGCTGGCGAAGTTTTTTAAGAGCACGAAACTCTAGCTGTCTGACTCTTTCTCGCGTAACTCCAAGTATCTTTCCTACTTCTTCAAGAGTTCTTTCTCTGCCTGCATCCAGACCAAATCTAAGTCTGATTACAGCGGCTTCTTTTAAAGTCAGGCACTTTAGAGCTTTGTTGATATCAATTCCAAGAAGTGTGCCATTTGCAAATTTTTCAGGTGAAAAACTTTCATCTGCACTAATGAAATCTTCTAAATCGCCTTCATCTTCAGAGTTCATTCGTGAATTTAAAGATACAGGTATTTCCATAATCTGAATAATTTCTTTTACTTTGACAATGTCCAGATCCATTTCTTTTGCAATTTCTTCATGGGTTGGACCATAGTTTGTTTTACCTGTAAGTTTTTTAATTGCTTTTTTAAATTTGCTAATTAGTTCAACCATATGAACAGGGAGTCTAATTGTTCTTGATTTATCTGAGAGTGATCTTGTTATTGATTGTCTGATCCACCATGTAGCATATGTAGAAAATCTAAAACCTCTTTCGGGATCATACTTTTCAACAGCTTTCATAAGCCCGAGATTCCCTTCCTGTATTAAATCCAGAAATGACATTCCGCGGTTCAGATACTTTTTAGCAATTGATACAACAAGTCTTAAATTGTGCAAAACAAGCTCTTGTTTTGCTTTCTGATGCCCTTCCTGTACTTCTCTGGCTAGTTTTAATTCTTTAGCAGCGTCAAGAACTGACATTTTGCCAATTTCTCTTAAGTAAACTCTGACTAAATCATCTGTTAATGGTGCAGGCTGTGGAGTTTGCTCTTCTTCAATCTCCGTTCCAATGTTATTCATGTCTATAAAGCTATCTGGTTCTGTAATATATTCTTTTGTTAAAACACACTTTTTGTTTAAAGTAGCCATTTTGCTCTCCTTAGAATATGGTTATTAATGATGAATTAAAGAAATGAGTGAAATAAACCCCGCTCATGACTTTTAGACTCATCACTGTATAAAAAGAGGTTAAGGAGATAAATTTGATAGTGCAAAACAAAAAATCTTCCTAACCTTAAATAAAATTAACTTTGGATTAACTTATTACCTTAAATTAGTAGCCAATTTTAACTAAAAGGCCAAAATCTCTTTTTCTTTTGAAGCTTATCTTGAGTAAGGTTAAGGGGACCTGGTTCTTGTGTCTTTAATTTGTCAGTAGTGGTTTGTTTAATAAACTGATTCAATAATGCATTTTTATAATCAGCTTCCTTGGACTTAAGTTCTAGTTTTTCGGTCTGTTCTTTTAATAGCGTATCAAGCTCTTCAAGTTGTTTTTTAAAATTATCTCTTTCAATAATTAACTCCTGTTCAGACTGGTGAAACTTAAACTTTTGATCGAGTAATTCTTGTCTAAGTTTTTCATTTGAGGTAGCCATTTCTGAATAGTTATTTTCAATTTCCTCTTTGATCTTAAATTTCTCTTCTTCAACTATATTTAATTCGTTTTCGAGCTCCTGATTTTCACCGCTTAGAATCTTTATTCTTTCTTTGTACTCTTCTTCGTTCTTTTTTGAAGTAGTCTGATATGTGCTTAGCTCGGATTCAAGCTTCTTTAGTATTTCCCTGGCATTTTGTAATTCATGAATCAGGTTTCGATTTGTTTCACGAATCTTTAAGATCTCAGTTTTTTGCTCTTCATATTTTGAGGTAATATTTTCAAGATTTACTTTTAATTCTTCCGTTTCATTGGCTTTATTTACATACCCTTCCATAAGAGCTTTAAATTCTGGACTTACGTCATTGTCAAGTTTTTCAATTAACTCACAAATCTGGTTGTGAATGTCGCCTACTACTGTGCCTAAATCAGAAAGAGATGTTATTGGGATAACATTCTTTCTGGTTGAAAGTTTTATTTCGCTTTTAGCAGTTACAGTAGGGGTTAAGACTTCTTCGTTCATTTTTTATATAGCCCTCGACAAAGCTCGGGCTTCCGTTGATCAACCTATTTCGTCTGATCGGATTTACTGGCAAAGCTAGATAAATCCTTTCCTTGTGAATCTATTATTATTTGCACTCTCCCATTATTTGTACTTTCCCATAATGTTAACAGATTTTAAGAACATGAAATAGTTCCTGTCAATTATAAAGATTGAGAATCAAAAGGAACAATTGGCTTCTTAGGGCTTTTACTTCTATAATTTGTTTGATATGAAATATAAGGCTGTATATCAACTTAGATGGCTTACTGTTATTTGGTTAATCTTTTTAATATACCTCAGTAATTTAATATTTATAAAATTACCGTTTTTAAGTATAAGTTTCCCTCAAAAAGATTTAGATCATGGTTTGTTTGAGTTTTTATACAGCTTTTTCCCGGTGATACACCTGCAGCTTGAAATTTATAACTTGCAAACTATAGTTGTCTGGTTAAGTGGAATTCTTTTTGGACCAATAGTTGGAACTGTTGCAGTAATAATTTATCTGGTGCTTGGTTTTTTAGGATTACCTGTTTTTGCAGGCGGTGGTGGGCTGGACTATTTCAGAGAACCTACATTTGGTTATTTAATTTCACTGCCATTAAATGCTTATTTAAGTGGATGGCTGTATGAAAGAAATCAAAAGTATCTTGCTGTTATTGTTCCTGTTTTTACAACTCATATCCTGGGTATTCTTTACTTGCTTTTGTTTAATAGGTTTTGGCTTCAAATTACATGGCATCTGTCTTTCAGTATGATTACATATGATTTGATTTTTACTTTACTTATGATATTAATACTTCCTCCTGTGGTTTTCTTTTGTAGGGAGCTCTTTGTCCAGGAAATTCCTGTTCGTGAGACGGTTTCAGAAGAAAATTTAATTAGAAGGAAAAGGTAACTTTAACGGCATGATTTTATGACTATAAACGGAAAAATCACAAAGATATTAGCCAATTTTTACTATGTGCAAGACAGTGAAAATAAAACCTGGGAATGCTTTGCAAGAGCACGTCTTTTAAAAGAAGGAAAACTTTTATTTGTTGGTGATGATGTAAAAATAGAAACCTCAACTCAAACACAGGGTGTAATTGTAGATGTTTTGGAAAGAAAAAATAAAATTGATAAACCCCCAGTAGCAAATATTGATCAGGTTCTTGTAATTTTTTCTACGACAGAACCAGAGTTTGATCTATATAATCTGGATCGGTATTTGTCTTATATTAGCTATGAGCTAATTGAAGGAAGTATAAGAATATGCCTTAATAAAATTGATCTTAAAGAGATAAATATTGATGATATTTATAAAAGCTCCAACTTTGACATTTCCTATATATCTGCACTTACTAAAAAAGGCATAAGTGAACTTACAGGTTATATTGCAGATAAGACAAGTGTTCTTGCCGGTCCATCGGGTGTTGGAAAGTCAAGCTTGATTAAGGCTCTGGCTCCTAATCTGAATATTAAAATCGGATCAATGAGTTCTATTAAAACAGGTAAACATGAAACAAGAAATGTTCAATTGTTACAGGTGAACTGCAATGGAAGTCCTGGTTACTTAATAGATACACCGGGATTTACTCAGTTTAGTTTTGCAGCAATGGATCCATATAAAGTGCTATCAACATTTAAAGAATTAAGTAATATTGAATGTGAATTTAGTAATTGCTTACATGATGGGCATGAAGGCTGTAAAGTTCATGAAGCTATTAAAAGTGGACTTATATCTGATTCAAGATATGAAAATTATTTAAAAATTCTTGAGGAATTAAAGTCTGAAGTAGTCTATGGAACCAAGCAGGAATCGAAAGTGAAAACTGTAAGTGGGGCAAAAGATACCAAAACAAAAACATTGCCAAAAATTAAACAGCAATTAAGAGCAAAATCCAGAAAAAAAGAAAAACAAGAACTCTTAAGTATAGAAGAAGTTGAAGAGTAAGGTTTTGTAAGTTGTCAAGGTATGTAATTACAGACACATAAAAGCTGAATAATAACTAAACGTTAAGAAGCCTTGGAACAAATATTTTAGATAGCTTAGGTATAAAAATTCAAACTAGTGGCCTTAAATCTTGGTTTTGAGGCCAAATACATTTTTTAGACATTTCAGGTTATTTTTTTGCCGGAAGATTATTTGAAAATCTACTTGCATTTTTTTTCTGTAGGTCATAGCATATCAAAGATAGATCTGCTTTAAATGATTAAAGTAGAAATTGTAGTAAGTTTGAAAAGAAAAAAAGAGGAATAAAAATAATTATGAAAGAACAAAATTTTAATTCAAATTCAAATTTAAATGCAGCATTTGCAAATATTAAAGTTTTTGGAGTAGGTGGCGCTGGAACCAATGCTGTAAACAGAATGATTGAATCTAATTTAAGTAATGTTGAATTCTGGGCAGTAAACACTGATGCACAAGCACTTCAACTTTGCAGTGCACCAAATAAAATTCAAATTGGTATAAAACTTACAAAAGGCCTTGGCGCAGGTGGAAATCCAAGTGTTGGTTTAAAAGCAGCAGAGGAAAGTCGCGATGAAATGGCAGCAGCTCTTGAAGGTGCTGATATGGTTTTCATTACTTGTGGTATGGGTGGCGGAACAGGTACCGGTGCTGCGGCCATTGTTGCAGAGATTGCAAAAGATTTAGGTGCACTCACAGTTGGTGTTTGTACAAAGCCATTTACATTTGAAGGACGCAGAAGAATTACTCAGGCAGAACATGGTATCGAAGCGCTAAAACAAAAAGTAGATGCATTAATTACTATTCCAAACGACAAACTCCTTCAGGTAATTGAAAGAAGAACCTCTGTTCATGATGCATTTAGACAGGCAGATGATGTTTTACTTCAAGGTGTACAGGGTATCTCTGACATCATTACAATTCCGGGATTAATAAATGTTGACTTTGCAGATGTAAAAAATATTATGAGTACTGCTGGTTCAGCACTTATGGGAATTGGCAGGGCAACAGGCGAAGGCAGAGCTACAGAAGCTGCAAGAAAAGCAATTGAAAGCCCACTACTTGAAACAACCATTAATGGTGCTTCTGGAATTATATTTAATGTAACCGGAGGACCTGATCTTACACTTCATGAAGTACATGAAGCAGCAGGATTAATTTATGAAATGGCTCAGGATGATGCCAATATTATTATTGGTGCAGTAATAGATCCGAAATTCCAGAGCGAAGTCCAGATTACAGTTATAGCTACTGGCTTTGCAATGCAGGCATTAACTTCTGAAAAACAAGCAGCACAATCAAAAGAATTTACAAAAGAATTCTTTGGTTCAGTTAATGCAGGTGGAGAAAAATCCAAGAAAGAAGAAAAAGTTCTTGATGCCAAACCAAAAATTATTGTTGATGATAAAGTAAAAAGAATGGCATCAGATGTTCTGGACATTCCAGAATTCTTAAGAGGAAGAAAATGATCTTGAGAGACGCCCCGTTGGGGCGTCTGTACTTTTCCTTGGTTTTCCTTATCAGGGTTAATTGGGGAATACGTAAGAGCGGGTTTTAAAACCCGCTCTTGCATTTGTATACTAGATTTCATGGAATTAAGTAATAAAACTATTTTTATAACTGGTACTGATACAGGTGTAGGTAAAAGTATTTTTACAGCATTTCTTGCATTGTCTTATTTAGAAAGAGGCAAAAAAGTAGTAATTGTAAAACCACTTCAAACTGGTTTACCAAAAGATACGGATTTTTTAAGTAAATTAACCTTAGATAGAATTCCTATTTGCAGCATATACAGTCTTTCTTTGCCGGCAGCGCCGTCTATAGCAGCAAAGCATGAGAATAAAAAAATTGACCTAAAAAAAATAATTTCTTATATAAAGGAGCTTGAAAATAAATTTGATGTTGTTCTTGCGGAAGGCATTGGTGGAATTGCAGTACCGTTAGTAGAGACGCCTCATAGAGGCGTCTCTACGGGCCATTATTTAGTGGCCGATCTCATAAAAGATCTAAATTATCCTGTAATAATTGTTGCTCGTTCTTCTCTTGGCACGATAAATCACACCGTTCTTACCCTGGCGTTTGCAAAACAAAAAGGTTTGAATGTTTTAGGCTTTGTAATTTCTGGCTATGATGAAAATACAAATGATCCTGCCATTCAAACTGCTTCTGAAGAAATCTCAAATATTACAGGAGTAAAATGTTTAATGAAAATACCATTCTTCTCTGATGTTTCCTCCGGTATTCCAATACTTTTTTCAATCGCTTTCTAGCTCACTTGTTACAAGGACTGATTTTTCTTCTTCAAATACACCTAATGCTCTTGCAAATGCATAACCAATTAATTTATAAATTAGTTTTGCTGCAAGAAAATCAGTAGCCTGTAAACCCTGTAAGGGGGCATATTCTACAAAATCCATTCCAACTATATCTTTAAATGTGCAAACATTTTTTAAAATATTTGTTATTTCTTCCCAGCTTAAGCCGCCTGGATCCGGTCTAGAAATAGTAGGCAGAACGCTTGTGTCAAACACATTAAAATCAACTGAAAGAAAAACATTTTTAGTAAGGCTTGAGAGAATATCTGCAATATTCCAGGTGTTTTTGTCTCTGCCCCAGAATATTTCTGTGTTTGTATTGTTTGTTTCAAGCCATTCTTTTTCTTCTTTTGAAATAACTCTTGTGCCTAAATGAATAATTTTTAAGTCAGGCATGAGTTCACAGGTTTGCCTGAAAATACATGAATGGTTAAATCTATTGTTTTGAAATGAGGATTTTAAATTTGGACTTGCACCCAGGTGTAATATGGAAAGATCAGGATATAAATCGTAAATTGCTTTTATTGAACCAAAAGTTATAGAATGTTCGCCGCCTATTACAATAGGTAGAGAGCCCTTAATTACTGTTTTTCTTACTTCTTCTTCAACTTCGCTAAATGGCTGTGTAGAAGTATTATTTACAAACTCGCAGTTAAGAAAATTGGTTGTGTTTATGCCAAGTCTTGAAATGTCAGTCCAGAGTTCGTCATCAAAAAATTCAAGATGTTTACTGGCATTTAAAATAGCCTGTGGTCCATTTCTAGTTCCTTTTATATGTGAAGTTGTATATTCATAAGGTGTAGGAATAATTAAAACCTTTGGTTCGTCTACCTGAGTAAGATTACCAAAATAACTTGTTTCTACAATCGTTCCCATTAGCATATTAGTTTACCAATTTTTTAATCAATTTGGTAGTGGTAATGCCTGTAGCTCCATTTTGATACATTGGGCCTTTATAATATTCATTGTATTATGCCAAGAAAATCTTTAACAGAATTAGTTGTCTTGCCTGCAGAGGTAAAGTCACAGCGTGAGCTTGAAAATGAATTAAGAAACGAAGGTTTTGATTATTACATTTGGTCAGATATGCCCGGTGCTTACTATCCGCCTCACAGCCATGAGTATGACGAATGTATTTGTGTAGTAGATGGGAAAATGTGTTTTTATGTTTGTGGGATTGAGTATGAGCTTGGATTTGGTAAGAAACTTTATTTGCCAAAAGGTACAGTTCACGAATCAAGAAATAAAACCAAAACAAAAGTTACGTATCTTATTGGTGAAATAAAATGAATCAAATTTACGAAAAGCTAAAAACACTACAGGATGCTATTAACTATGAAATTGATCAACACTATATAAATGCAAGGGGTAAAAAAACAACATTTTCTAATTTTGTTATTCAAAGTACAAAATCATTATCTTTTGAACTTGATGAGAAAGATAAATTTAAACTATTAATTAATCTCTTTTATAGTTATCCTGCTGTGGATGTAACAGGCAGAATGTATACGATTCATAAGGCTCAGGAGATCTTAAGAGAAATTTCAAAAAAATATAACGTAAAGAAATCCTCAGTAGATACGCCCCGCCGGGACGTATCTACTGTAAATAAAACAAAGCAATATGAAAAAGATTTAAAAAAAATTGATGTTAAATATGTAAAAGGTGTTGGACCGCGGATTTCACAGATATTAAATACAGTAGGAGTATTTTCAATTTCAGACCTTTTGCATTATTTCCCAAGGACATATATTGATTATCAAAAACAACTGCCAATAAAAGATTTGAAAATTAATGAAGAAGTAACCATACTTGGAACTATAAAATCTACCAGATCATTTAGTCTACCAAAAAGAAAAAATCTTCTGATTTTTACCATTACTGTTTATGACAGTACTGGTAAAATTAACATCTCAAAATTTATTGGAGGAGCGTCTTGCCGAATAATAGAACAACAATATAAAAAACAATATTATTCCGGGGCAAAGGTTCTTTGTTCGGGTACAGTTTCTTTTGATAAGTATTCAAGAGCATTTTCTTTAGCTGGTGCTGCCATAGAAGTTTTAGACAATAAATCTGAAAATAATGGAAATTCTGAGCATAAATCATTGAACACTGCACGAATTGTCCCTGTCTATCCATTAACAGAAGGAATATCAAATGAGTTTTTAAGAAAAATTATTTCAAATGCTTTTACATCTTACGGAAATTTAATTCAGGAAACACTTCCAAAGAAAATTTTAAAAGAAGAAAAACTTCTTGATTTAAAAGCTGCTTTAAATCATATTCATTTCCCGGGAAGTCAGGAATTGTATCAGTTTTCAAGAAGCAGACTCGTTTTTGAAGAGTTTTTTCTCATGCAATTACAGTTAGCATATAGGCGTTATTTATATGACAAAAACCGTACCGGGCTTAAGTTAAAAGAAACAAATGAAAATCTTTTAAATAAACTTATTAAATCACTTCCTTTTGAACTTACGAAAGCTCAAAAAAGAGTATTTCTTGAAATTAAAAAAGACTTAATGAGTAATAAGCCCATGCACAGATTACTTCAAGGCGATGTTGGCAGTGGAAAAACAATAGTTGCACTTATGGCTTTACTTTTTGCAATTGAAAATGGATATCAGACTGCTTTAATGGCACCTACTGAAATTCTTGTTCAGCAGCATACAAGAAAATTCCAGAATTATTTAAACCCACTTGGTATTCAGGTTGTAATGTTAACAGGAAGCACATCACAAAAAAATAAAAAAGAAATTTATCAGGGATTGGCTAATGAAGGAATAAAAATAGTAGTTGGAACCCATGCATTAATTCAGGATGATGTTAAATTTAAAAATCTTGGACTTGTAATTATTGATGAACAGCACAGGTTTGGTGTAAGACAAAGGGATGAACTTTTGAAAAAAGGAGAAAATGTAGAAAGGTTGTTTATGACCGCAACCCCTATTCCAAGAACACTTGCTCTGGCAATCCATGGAGATCTGGAGCTTTCAGAAATTGATGAAATGCCTCGAGGTCGTATACCCATTAAAACTTCAATTGTTCAGCCATGGCAAAGATCTAAAGCTTATGATCTGATCCGTGGAGAAGTTGCAAAAGGTGGGCAGGCTTATATTGTTTTTCCGTTAATAGATGAGTCTGAAGCGCTTTCTGCTAAAGCAGCCACAATAGAATATGAAGAACTTGCTAAAACAGAGTTTACGGATTTAAAACTTGGCTTAATGCATGGAGAATTAAAATCCCAGGAAAAAGAAAAAACAATGACCGCATTTGTAAATAAAGAAATTGATGTTTTAATTACTACAACTGTAATTGAAGTTGGTGTAGATGTTTCAAACGCAACTGTAATGATGATAGAAAATGCAGAACGTTTTGGATTGTCACAGCTTCATCAATTGCGTGGAAGAGTTGGGCGAGGCGTGGATCAGTCTTACTGTCTTTTAGTACCGCAGACTTATTCTGATGATGCCTATAAAAGACTTGAAGTCTTAACAAAAACAAATGATGGTTTTATTATTTCGCAGGAAGATTTAAGAATAAGAGGTCCGGGAGAATTCCTGGGCACAAAACAAAGCGGTTTGCCTGATATGTTAATTGCTGATCTTTTAGGAGATTCCGAAACTCTGGAACTAGCAAAAAAGAAAGCAGTAAGTATTATTAAAGAAGACTCAACACTTGCCAGTTATCCTGAATTAAAAGCATTGATTGCTGAAAAAGAAGCATCATTTATTTCAGCAGGTTAGACCTAAACTACTGAAATTTATTACAATAGATTTAACATTTCCCCTTGTTTTAAAATACTGGGAATAAAGACATATATAATTGTTTACCTTTTAAAGGTTTATACGTCTAGTTAAAGGATCAAAAGAGAAAATTCAAAATGCCAGAGATAAAAGAAACATATGAGCTTTTAAAAAATTATGTAGAGCATTTACCAATTGGTCTTTTGCTTTTTAATGATAAGAAAGAATTAATATCGTGGAATAAGCAGGCTTTGACTTTACTTGAAGGGAAAGAGGAAGATTTTAAAAAGAGCAATCTCGGTAATCCTTCAAACCAGATCGATGAAATTTTAAGCAAAGAATCAATTCTCGAAAGAGATTTAATAGGATTTTCAAAACCATATAAATTTAAAAAAGTTATTACTGATGATAAAAATACAATTCTACTAATTCTTGAAACACATCAGGAAACAATAGGTGAGATGAGCCATGAGCTTAGAAGACCAATAACAAATATAAAAACTCTGGCTGAGAGCCTCTTGCTTGGAGCAAAAAATGATCCTGATATGTGTCAGAAGTTTCTTGAGCAGATAAATAGTGAGATTGACAGGCTCACAAAACTTGTAAATGAATTATTAAACTTAAGTAAAATAAGATCAGGAAAACTGTCACAGGCAAAAAAGAAAATCGATTTAAATGCCAAAGCCGATGATGCAATAAAACTTCTCCAGAGCATTGCAGACAAATCAAAAACTAAAATATTTAATGAAATTCCTCAGGGATATGAAATTTTTGCTGATCCAGAACAAATAGATCATGTAATTCAAAATCTAATTGAAAATGCAATTAAATACAGTCCGGAAGGATCAAAGGTTACTTTAAAATCCGGCCCAGTAAAAGGAAGCTTTCAAATTGATGATACAGGCATTGGAATACCTGAAAATGAAGTGTCAAAAATATTTGAACGATTTTATAGGGTTGACCGCACAAGAGCCAAAGGAAGCTCAGGTTTAGGGCTATCTATTGTTAAGAATGTAATTGACCTCCATGGTGGCAAAATAGAGGTTAAATCCAAGGTTGGGAGCGGTTCTAGCTTTATTGTTTACCTACCAATTGACTAATGAATCTATAAAGTAATACGATTAAGGTAGGTTTATCTTAACCTAGATTATGGTAAGTTAATCTTATAAAGACTTTTCTTAAATAGAGATTAAAGAAGGATAAAAAAATGCTAAATAAAATTTTACTAGTTGATGATGAAGTTAATTTAATTGATCCTGTTGCTTACAATTTAAAACAAAAAGGCTATGACACCCTGATTGCTTATGATGGTAAGACAGCACTTGAGTTATTTAGAAAAGAACAGCCTGACTTAGTTATTTTAGACTGGACGCTTCCAGATCTTCAAGGAGTAGAAATCCTAAAACAAGTCAGAGAAGAACAGGATTTTACTCCGGTAATAATGCTGACCGGTAGAACAGCAAAAGAAGATATTGTAGAAGGATTAACTGCTGGGGCAGATGACTATGTTACCAAGCCTTTTACATGGGAAGAGTTGCTTGCAAGAATAGGATCAGTTTTAAGACGTGCACAGCAAGTATCACAAACACCGGGTAAAAGACTTCGCTTTGGTGACATCATAATGGATACTGCATCACACAGAGTGTGGCTTGCTGATAAAGAACTTTCACTTTCACCCAGAGAATATGCGCTGCTTGAAATTTTCATGAATAATCCAAGACGTGTTTATTCTAGAGATGATCTTATTGAACGTGTCTGGGGTCTTGATTATGATGGTGATACTAAAACAGTGGATGTTCATATATGCTGGCTCCGTCAAAAACTCGAAGAGGATCCAGCAAGACCAAAGATGTTACAAACAGTAAGAGGATTTGGATATAGACTTGGTGGGTAAAACACAGTACTGTTAAAATATTTCTCTATGATAGGTTACTTGGGTCCTGAAGGATCATTTACACATCTGGCTTTTATAGAGTATTCAAAGAAACATACTGTTTCTGGATCTTCTCCATTTCAAACCATTGGTCAGATTATTGAAGCAGTAAACAGTGGAAAAATCAAAAGTGGAATGGTTCCAATTGAAAATTCTATTGAGGGTTCTGTCGGTGAAACACTGGATCAATTAATTAGAGCATCACAAAAAGTAACCATTAATGCTGAAGTTATTATTCCTATTGAACATTGTCTAATTACAAAAAAGAAAAACTTAAGCGAAGTTAAAAAAGTACTGGCTCATACTCAGGCGCTAAGTCAGTGTCAGAGCTATTTAAAAAGATTCTTACCAAATGCAATTCTTGAACCGGCTGCCAGTAATTCAATGGCAGTAAAAATAGTAAGTGAAAATGGTGACAGTATTGCTGCCATAGGTCCAAAGATGGCTGCAGAAATTTATAAAGTCCCTATTTATGAAGTGGCTATAAATGATGAAAAAGAAAACTTTACTAGATTTGTTTTGGTCGGAACGGATACCCCAGGTCATACCGGGAAAGACAAAACTACAATTGCTTTTGGAGTACCTTATGATAAGCCTGGAACGCTAGTACGTGTTTTAAATTCTTTTGCAAATGAAAAAATAAATCTTTCCAGAATTGAATCTCGTCCGTCACGAAAAGCATTAGGAGAGTATATTTTTTACATTGATTTGGAAGCACATAGAGAAGAGCCATTGCTTAAAAAGGCACTTAGTGAAGTAGCTTCAGAGTTTAGCTTCTATCGTTGGTTAGGAAGCTATCCACGCTGGACAACTTAAGGATTTATCCGGTAAATCCGATCAAATGAAAAAAAGTTGTCAATAAAAACCCAAGCTTGTCGAGGGCTGTATAAAAAATCAAGATCCTAAAATCGCCTCTCCCAGTTTGAATGCAGCATGTCTATTGAAGCGAGCTTTAATTCGTCCGCGCTTGACCATTGCATAGGGGATATTACTCTCAAAAGTTAAATAGTTCGTATCAAGTTTTTCAAGTGTTTCATCGTTTAAAACAATTTTTATTTCATTTCCTTCTTTAACAACATCTTTTACAATAAGAATAGTATCTTCAGGGATTATATTTATCCTCTGGGTGATGTTATTGTTCTGCCATTTAAGCTGATATGTTTTATCGTCAATTCTTTCCAGATCAAGCCTTTTAAAAAACTCAATAATTTTGTCATGAGTAAGCTTTTGCCCCTCATAAAGTAAATTGCCTTCTATATCTACTTGAATATGGTCGTCCATTTTTTTTAGCTTCAGATAAGCTGAAGCTTCTTTCGGTCAATTATTTACACAAGACCGGATTTGCTGAATAAACCAGACAAATCCCACAACTTGTTAATGCGTAAGAAATGTTTATCAATATGCATAAGTATAATTATACGGCCAAATTAGAAGAAGCATAAAAAACAATGATGTATTTAGATGACTTTTAGTGTTTAGATACAGCTAAAACGTTATAAACAGTGTCTCTTTCAACAGGTATATATCCAGCATCTTCAATTAAAGTTTGCATAAAGTCTTTTTCAAGTCCACGTTTTTGCGAGCCTGCAGCATGGGTAATATTTTCTTCTTGCACAGTTCCATCGAGATCATCTGCACCAAAATTTAAACTTACTTGAGCCAGTCCAACTCCAAGTTGTATCCAGTAAGCTTTTATATGATCAAAGTTATCCAGCATGATTCTAGATATTGCAATGTTTTTTAACTGCTCAAATGCTGTAAGTGGTTCAACTGTTCCAGCTATTTCAGTGTCTTCATAGTGGCAGCTAAGTGGAATGAAAGTTTGAAAGCCATTTGATTTGTCCTGCTGATTTCTTAGCTGAACCATGTGGTCAATTCTGTCTTCAATATTTTCTCCTATTCCGCAGAGCATAGTGGCATTTGTTTTAAGTCCAAACTCATGAGCTATACCGTGAATCTCAAGCCATTTTTCGGCTGGAATTTTATCCGGGCAGGTATCATCACGAACTGATTTAGAGAATATTTCAGCGCCACCGCCAGGCATACTGTCTAAGCCTGCATCTATAAGTCTTTTAAGAGTGTCTTTAAAACTTAGCTTAGATAGTTTGCTGAAAAAATCAATTTCAACTGCTGTAAATCCTTTTATGTGAAGCTTTGGAAATTTATTTTTTGTGGCTCTAAGTAGATCTTCATAATATGGTAATGCAGCCTTTGGATTTAAACCGCCGACTATGTGAACCTCATTTACTCCACTGTTTACACCTTTTTGTACTTTTTCAAGTGCTTCAAGAATTGTATATGTCCATGCTCCTTCTTCGTTTGGACGTTTTGCAAATGCACAAAAATTACAATGCCCAATGCAGACATTTGTAGGATTTAAGTGCATGTTTTTATTCCAGTAAACCCATCTGGATTTTTCGGATCCAGATTTAATTTCTCTGGCTAATCTTCCCAGCTCACCGATTTTTAAAATCTCATTTGATTTATAAAGAGTAAGCCCTTCTTCGAAAGTTACTCTTTCTCTACTTATAATTTTTTGTTTGATTTTGGGGAGCATAGCTATAATTCTACAAAATTTCACAAACTATAGAAACAATCTAAATATTTCAGATTAAATTTCTATAATAATTAACTCTACCTTAATAGCAAACACATAAAATTCGCATTCTAAACGGATTTTTAGTATGAGTGACCCAACAAAAATAGCAAATATAATTCAGTCATATTCTTATATGAAAGCTGGTCAAATGGAAGCTACTATAGGATCTACAGGACATGAACTAGCGCAAAAGCAAATAGCATCAGGAAATGTAGCTGCTGAAGTATATAAAGCTATAAGCAGCGGCGACAGAGCTGCAGCAATGAGAGCCCTACAGCTAATGAGCGATTATGCAGATCAAATATTTACAAGTAAAATAGACAATATTGTTGGTGGTTCATATAAGTCCAGTAGCCAGGCAGTAACAGATCGTATGAATGAAGCAATTGCACAAGAACAAAATAAACAAGCAATGAGTGATATGTCAAAGAAACCTACAGATGCAGTAATTGCTTTTGCACAAAAGCAATTTGATAGATTTAATGAGTTTCTGCAACAACCTTAAAATTACAACTATATCAATGATTTATTTCTTATCTATTTTTTTTCCAAGCCAATAAAACCCGGCTACCATTACAACAAGTTGTGTAATGTTTGAGTTTAAAAGTGTTCCTAAATCTCCCATGATTTTCCTCCTTTTGCTTTCAAAATAGACTATTTAATATAAATAAGGTTTCAAAATATTTAAATGTTTTGTATTTCTCTTTTGAAATATATTAGAAACTAAAAAAAACAGTAAGTAGTTAACTAAATTGAGGGAGATGTTCTTACTTCGTAGCCATATTGAGTTCTTATAAAAAATTGACTATATGGTGGTTCTTCATATGGAGGTGTTTTATTAGGTTGTTCCCATAAAATTTCACCTTGGCGTGTTGTAACTCTTGCAATGGGAGGGATACCTTTTTGTGGTGTTCCTACGTGCCACCAAGCATAAGACGTACATGCTGGCTCAACTCCTGCTAAAGCTTGGATAGATGACATTATGTCTCCTTCTCTTATTATCTAAACTGATTAATAAAAATTAAACCACATACTAGACATTACTTCAAGAGCTTAGACATTGGTTAAGATTAATTCTTATATATGTATTTAATTAAGCTTTAGAGTAGAAACTATAAATAATTTTAGCTTACTTTAACACACTAAAACTAAAAAGCCTCTATCTTATCGACCCTTAATTGCCTTACGATAAGATTTTTGCCAGTAACAGTAGTTATTGCAAATCTATATTCTTTATCATCTGTTAGTGGATCTTCTGCTTTAACGATAAATTGTCCACCCGGAATTAACATTTTTGTATTTTTATTGTCATATGCCCATTGACCAATTGCTCTTTGAATACTGTTTCTCAGTGTATCAAGTTCACTTCTATCATCATATTCATTTTCAAGTCTAAGTAAGTGCCTGATTGATTTCTCATCGAGTAGATATCTTATAACTATTGGCTGTGTGTATTCATGTGTCCGTACTTTAGTAATTAAAGATTTTAATGATTCAGCTATATAACTTTTTGGATCTGCATGTTTTAAAACTTTTACATTTGTTACAAAGAGCTCATCATCACTTTCACCTCGTTTAAATTGAATGCCAAATAATCTGCTTTTATCGGTGGGATCAATCTGTGTTCTAACCAATGCACCCAATTTTTCAGGTTTGAATTCATCAAGTGGCATTGTAAAAAATAATTCATTAACAGATTCTGTTATTCCTCTTTCAAGAGACGCTAATTCTTCCTTAGAATTAAGACACCTTGCTTCTTCTGTAAGAAGATATTCTGATCTAGGCGTAAGTCTGAAATGGATATGATAACTTTTTTGTGGTGCTCCAGTTCTTGAGTGCCAAAGCGGCTCTAAGTTTAATTTACTAATTGTTAGCATTGCAAAAATTATAAAATGATCTTATAAATAGAGCAATATAGACAAGATAAAAATAATTTAATTTTTGTTTTTAAACGCTGAAAACTGCATACAATTTATATAGCTTCAGCTTGTCTGAAGCCATATAAAAAAAGATCCCTTTGTGGTCTAGAGGAAAAAACAAGCCCTCGATCTATTAGTACTGCTTGGCTGAGTGTATCACTACACTTACACCTGCAGCCTATCAACGCCATAGTCTTTGGCAGATCTTACTACCTTATGGTATGAGATATCTTATCTTGAGGTGGGCTTCGTACTTATATGCTTTCAGCACTTATCCTCTCCAGACATGGCTACCCAGCGTATGCCACTGGCGTGACAACTGGTAAACCAGAGGTCTGTACTTCCCGGTCCTCTCGTACTAAGGAAGTCTCCTCTCAAATATCTTGCGGG